>Ga0075428_100000332_pt1 | contig 46970 bp, 51 predicted proteins | sample RhiMetdeltSRZDD2_FD_75291 | JGI IMG/M metagenome (GOLD analysis project Ga0075428, IMG submission 75291) | Populus rhizosphere microbial communities from Tennessee, USA - Rhizosphere MetaG P. deltoides SRZDD2 | ecosystem: Host-associated > Plants > Roots > Rhizosphere > Soil | place: USA... | reverse complement strand
CGACGTAGCGCGTCGCCGCGTCGGCACGTGGTGCGACGGCGAAGAGCAATACACCGGCGAATATGCCGGGAATGCCTCGCAGTGCTCGACGGGACATGGCGGACTCCTTGAGTGAATGATCCTCGCGGGCTTGGCGCCAGTCGTTACCAAGCGCGAGCCGCAATCAGTGAGTGGAGGGTAGGATGGCCCGCCGCGAGTCCGGCACTTACTTCCGTTCCACGGTCAGCACAGGCGCCACGACGATCGCGCCAGGGCTCCCACTGCCGCCGTAGCCGGAGAAGAGCACCCTGATCGTGTGCGCACCCGGACCAATTCTCTGCCAGAAGTTGTAGGACACCATATCCAAGTCCTGATCGGCCGTGTGACCGACCGTCAGCGGTCCTGAAAATAGCGGAAAGTGTCCCTGCATCGGCACGCCATCGATTTCCACCCGGTACATCGTCCAGAGCCGCCGCCCGTAGGTGTCCTCTGCCCCCTGCATAACGCTGAAGTGCGCGGCGACGCACGAGGCTGCGGTGCCGGCAATCGTAAAATTCATCGTCAATAGCGGCACGGGCTCAAATGCGGGAAAATCAACGGTCGTCGTATGGACACCGGGATCGGATACCGTCGTAATCTTGGCGCTTGGCGACGTTGCGCATGACACCTGCGAATGGCTGTTCGCCACGGGGCCAGGATCAATGGCGGTCTGGGCACGTGCGGAATTGGCAAAGAGTACCGAGACGATCAACGTGATCGCCGCGATGAAATAGATGCGTACAGGCGCCAACAATTTCAGTGTGATCATGTGCCCTCTCCAGATGTGTGTGATGGAATGGCGTATTGTCGGCCGCAGCCGTACAATGCACAAGTGAAATCTCTTCGTTCTTTGGCCCTCGCGTCGTAGCGACTAAAGTCCAACCACGACACGCGGAGGTGTGTATCCCGTGAAGGCGGCCACTATCAATGACCGTCAACGCTCGATCGTCATATAGACGATCGACGACACCACGTGACGGCGCGAGTCAGAGCGCGCCGCCACGGTGAATTTGAGGTCATCGATTTCTACCGACCGATCTCGGTCTGGTAGCGATAGCACCCCGGATTGTTTCCAGTGTAGTCGGTCACCAGCAGCAGGTAGGTTCCGGCCTGAGGGGTGGTCAAGCTCACTCGCGCAGCCTTGTCCCCGCCGGAGTCGTTGTCGTAGAACGTGGTGGTCTTGACCGTATTCCCCGCTCTCTCGCCCAACGCGGCGACAATCACTCCAGCGACAGGATCAAAGGGGTGGTCACTGTAGGATTCCACGGTCACGGCGACCTTCATGTCAGCGGGTATCCACCCCAGATCGTGTACGCCGATGGCGTCATCAGACATGTCAGGGCAGTAGACGCCGTTCGAGCCACCGCCAATCGACGCGCGCGGACCGGCGGTGACGGGACGAATCGGTTCGACTCGAGTCGATGGCCGTTGTTCTGATTTCCAGCGGTGCTGGCCGGAGGCTTGACCGGCCGCGAGCAACGCACACCCCAGAATCACAATCGCAACAACGTGTTTCACAGTCATGGCGTTTCTCCGTGAGTGTTCCGCACACCATCCATTGGCGCGACGCAACCACTCTCGTCTTCTAATGCGCAGGACGTGCGGTCAACGGCTCATCGTGGGAAATCCAGTGTGAAAACGAGCGTGGGGGCGCCACGGTCAACGCTCGGCGAGGTGTGAAAGTTTGGGAGTGAGGTTGGCGAGCCAAGAAGTGCACCAACGCGAGTAATCGCCGGCGCACCCATGTCGCCTTGCTTGACCCTCTGGGATTGGATTTCATAGCCTTGACAGGATTCCATGGAGAAAGCCACAGGCGCACCGGAAGCCCGCTCGCTGCCGCGACCCGTCATGATTCCAGAAAAAATCGTCCAGTTCCTGGAGCAGCGGGCCAACGTGGCGTTCGCCGGGACTCGCAACCGGGATCTCGTGCCTTTCGGCCACCGCGTCTCCGGCTGGTGCATCGGCGCCGACGGACGCACCCTGACCGCATTCACTCCCGAACCGCTCACGGCGGGCGCAATCGAGTCACTCCAGGAAAACGGCGAGCTGGCTCTCACGGTCGAGGCCTTCCCGGCCCACGAAACCTATCAATTCAAAGGCCGGTATAGGAGCCACCGGCCGGCGGACCGCGCGGACCTCGCCATCGTCGACCGCATTCGTGAACGCTTTATCAAAAACATGAAATCGATATTTCCGGTATTACCCGACGGCATCGTCGGGGCATTCACCTCGAAGCCGGCATTCGCCGTCGAGTTCGAGGTGTCTGAGATCTATGTGCAGACACCGGGCCCCGGCGCGGGTGCGCGCATCGTGCCGCCGGCGGAGGCGTGAGATGCCGATGACTCGGCTCCCTGACGAGATCCGCCCTGTGCTGGACAGCGGGATTCCGGCAGTGATGGTGACGTGTTCCTCCGACGGAATACCGAACGTCACGGTCATCTCGCAGGTGTACTACGTGGACGATACGCATGCCGCCCTGTCGTTCCAGTTCTTCAGCAAGACGATCCGCAACGTCCGTGAGAATCCGAGGGCGTACGTCCGCGTGTGGGACATGATCGGGCGCGCCAGCTGGGCCCTTCAGCTCGAGTTCCAACACTCAGAGACCGAAGGGCCGGTCTTCGACGCGATGGATATGCAGATAGAGGCGATTGCTTCGACGACTGGCATGTCGGGCATCTTCAAGCTGAAAGCAGCCGACATTTACCGCGTGATTTCGGTGGAGCGGGTGCCGTACCCCGAATGGACCGCTTCCTGACGCCATGCCCGCTCCTCCCGAGGACGAAGACGACGCGGCGAGAGCGGCCGGGGCCGAGTTAGCGATCGAGCACGATTCCGAAACCCTCGCTCGCAATACCGCCAAGCTCGCCCGCCAGATGCGGGAGTTCCGGCTCCTGCAGCGCGTCTCCGCCGAAGTAACCTCCACCCTCGATCTGGAAGAGATCTACGACATCGCGCTGAGAACGATGGACGAGCTCTTCGAGTTCCATCACGCGATCATCCTGCTCCTCGAGCCCGGCGGCGAGACACTGAGGGTCGTGGCGAGCCGCGGCTACGAGAATCAGGCGGTCGGGGGACGTGCAAGGGTCGGCACGGGCGTCATCGGCGTCGTGGCAAAGAAGCACAAGATGCTGCACGTGAACAATCTCGGCCAGCAGCGTGCGTACGCCGCGGCACAGCGACGCCAGATGATGAAAGCCGGTCGGGGCGAAGAGCTTGGAGACGCGATGCCCGTCCCCGGGCTGCCCCATGCGGAAAGCCAGATCGCCATTCCGCTGCTGATTCGTGGTGATCTGATCGGCGTGTTCTCGATCGAGAGCCCGGTGCGGTACACCTTCAGCGAGCACGATCGCGGACTGGTCACGATTGTCGCCAACCAGATCGCCAGCGCGATCAACAACGCGCGCCTCTACGAGGAGAAGCAGCGCTCGGCCGAGGCCCTGCAGGCTGCGAACGCGTCGCTCGAAGCTCGCGTCGCGGAGCGGACGGCAGCGCTCGAGCGTGAGCTGCGCGTCGCCGAGGAGCTGCTCAGCAGCGCTCGCAGCCGCATCGAGGGCCCTTTGCTCGGCGACAGTGCTGCCATCCGCACCCTCCGGGATGCCATCGCTCACGCAGCAGAGCGGACCGATCCCTTGCTGCTGGTGGGGCCTCCCGGGGCAGGAAAGGAGGCGACGGCTCACGCCATCCATAGCGCCTCCAGGCGCACTGGCGCTTTCATCTTCGTCAGCTGCCCTGAGCTGCACACCCAGAGTCGGCACCCGATTGATCCGGGGTCGGACGCTCGACCCGAGGGTTCCCTGCTGTCGAGCAAACTCGAGCTCGCTGCGGGGGGCACATTGTTTCTTGACGCTGTCTTCGAGCTTCCGCCGTCCCTCCAGCTCGAGCTTCACGAGGAGCTGGAGAATCGCGAGAGAGCGCGCGCCCGCGGCGCGGCGACGATGCCCGACGTGCGGGTGATCGCCTCCACCACTCGCAACCTTGCCCACGAAGGACAGAGCGGACGCCTCGGTCCCCTGCTTCGGTTCCTCGTCAGAAACCAGATTGCCGTGCCCGCGCTCGTGGACCGCCGTGAGGACCTTCCGGTTCTGGTCGACGTCTTCGTCCGCCGGCACGCCCGGCAACTTGGCAAGGTGATCGACGGTGTATCGACCGAGTCGATGCGGCGACTCGAGGCGTATAGGTGGCCGGGAAACGTCCGCGAGCTGCGGTCGGTGCTTGAGCGTGCAGTCCTCGTGTCCCGGAGCACGTTGCTCGAGATCGACGACGAGCTGCTGGACGAAGGGCTCACGGTTGGCAGCTATCGGCTCGTGACCCCCCTGGGCTCGGGCGGAATGGGCCAGGTGTGGCGTGGAAGACACCGGCTGCTGGCTCGCCCTGCGGCCGTCAAACTCATTCGCCACGATGCACGGCCCGGTGAGGCGGAGGAACAGCTCGTGCGGCGCTTCCAGCGCGAAGCGCAGGTGACTGCGGGCTTGCGCTCGCCTCATACGGTGCAGCTCTACGATTTCGGGGTGAACGCCAGCGGCAGTTTCTACTACGTCATGGAGCTGCTCGAGGGTCTCGACCTGCATCAGATCGTCACCCGGTTCGGGCCACAAGCGGCCGGACGGGTCACGATGCTCCTGCGCCAGGCGTGCCGGTCGCTCGCGGAAGCGCATGAGCTCGGACTGGTGCACCGCGATATCAAGCCTGCGAACCTGTTCGTCACGCGTCTCGGATCCGAGTACGACTATCTGAAGGTGCTGGACTTCGGCATCGTCAAGGATCAACCCGGGCAGAATGCGACGATCCTCACCAGTGAGGGCATTCTGCAGGGCACTCCTGCGTTCATGGCGCCCGAGCTGATCTCTGGCGGCCGCCTCGACGGCAGGACCGACCTCTACTCGCTCGGATGCACCGCGTACTGGGGCCTCACCGGACAGCTTCTATTTCAGGCAAATTCACCGGCGCAGATGCTCCTCCACCACCTACAGACGCCACCGGTCCCACCGTCCGAGGTTTCAGAGCTTCCCATTCCGAGCGACCTCGAAGCCATCCTGATGAAGTGTCTCGAAAAGGATCCGGCGGGGCGACCGTCCTCGGCTCTCGAGCTCGATGCGCGGCTTGCGCGCGTTTCTTGCGAACCGGTATGGACCGACGAGCAAGCGCGCTCGTGGTGGGATATGCACGCTCCAGACCTCGTTGCGGGACGAGAGGATGGAGTGAAGGGAGCGACGGAATAACGTCAAAACCTCCATCTCCGGTTCAATTGCGGCAGCGCCAACGTCGGAATGGTGAAATCCCTTGGTGCGGACAAGGTGATCGACTACACGAAGGAAGACTTCACCGCGAATGCACAAACCTACGACCTGATATTGGACATCGTCGGCGCGACCACCTTCGACCGCTGCCAACCCTCGCTGAAGCCCCACGGTGTCTTTCTTCAGAACATCATCGGTTTGACCGACATCGTACGGATCCTTTGGACATCGATTGCCGGGGGTAAGAAAGTGAAGGGCGGCGTGGCGCTGGAAAACTCAGAAAGAATCAATTTCATCGCAGAACTTGCCGCGGCGGGGAAGCTCAAGCCGGTCATCGACAGAAGCTATCCGTTGGAGCAGATCGCGGAAGCCTTCAAGTACGTTGAGCAGGGGCACAAGAAGGGAAATGTCGTGATCACGGTGGCGCATTCATAGAACGAAGAGCGCCGAGGCGTTGAGTGCCTCGATGCGACCGGTATCGATTCGCCGCAGCACCACGGCCTCGAGGTACTCGAGGCCCGTGGCGCAGACCACCTCCGTGCCAACCCTTCGCCGGCAGTCGCGGCGCATGCCGCAGCCGCAATCCCGTTCACCCGTTACCACAGTGACCTTCCAGCCGGCCCCACCGAGCTGCCGCGCGGCGGCCGCGCACGCAGCCGGCTCGCCGACAACGACCGCATGCTCACTCCGAACCGGCGGCGGAACGTCCTTCGGCATGCGGCGGTAGACACCTTTCCCAAGCAGTTCGTCGGCGCCAGGAATGACTGCTGCGAGGATCGTCACCGCCTCGTCTCCCCGCTCAGCGAGTGCAGAAACGCCTCGATCTGGCGCCGCTCCCGCGCGCTGAGGCGCAGCCGCTCGAGCTCGCTGTGGCCCGCCACCGCTTTGGGCGCGCGGTTGTAGTGGTCGACGACCTCGCTCAGCGTGCTGAACTGGCCGGCGTGCATGTAAGGCGCGCGTTCGGCGACATTGCGCAGCGACGGCACCTTGAACGCGCGCTCGAGCACGTGGTCGCCGGTCACGAGGAACTCGAGCTCGGCGCACTTTGAGGCGGCATCGCTCCAGGGGCTGCGGCAATTGAACTCGTCTCTCATCACTGCATCCGCGCCGGCGAGCCGCCCGCGGTCGGCCGGGAGTCCCGCCCGCCCCGGGACGCCCGTGTTGTGGAACTCGTGGTTGGTGAGCAGCGGGCCGTTGTGGCAGTTCACGCAGCTCGCCTTGCCGATGAAGAGCCGCAGGCCGGCTTCCTCGTCGGCTGGCAGCACGCCCTGAGGCGCGCGGCCGGTGTCCTGGAGGCCCTCGACATAGCGGTCGAAGCGCGACGGCTCGTACTCAATCGTCCGCTCATAGGCGGCGATCGCCTTGCCCATGTTCACGAACACCGCGGTGGCCTCGTCGCGTGTCGAAAGCGCCGGCATTGCGCCGAAGATGGCCTCGTAATCCGGGCGATAGTGCGCCGCGATCACCCTGGCGTACTGCTCCCGGCTGCCGCCGTGCTCGACCGGGCTCTCGAGTGGTCCGAGCGCCTGCGCCCAGAGACTGTCCTTGCGGCCGTCCCAGAACAGGAACGGGCTATGCGCCATGCCGGCGATCGGCATCGTGCGCCGGTTGGTGACGCCGACGCCGTTGGCGAGCGGGATCCCGTCCTGGAACCCCTTTTCAGGGATGTGGCACGTCGCGCACGACACCTGGCCGTTGGCGCTCAGTCGCGCGTCGAAGAACAGCTTGCGTCCGAGCTCGGCGGCGCGAGGATCGTCGGCCACGCGGTTGGTCGGATCCGCCGGCGTGGGGCCAAGCTCGCGAAGGGACATACTGCTCAATTGCGCCACTTCCTCTTCGGTCCATCGCTCTCCGCGCGGCGCCGCGGCCGTCACGATCGTGACCACCAGCAGGAGCGCGAATGTGAGCAGCGTCTTGTTCGTCGTCGTCATGGCGGCCTCCTACAGCGCGAGGTTGAAGGTGACGACGTCGGCGCCCGAAGGGGCGTTGATGGCCAGCTTGAACTCCCACCAGCCGCCCATGTTGAAGCGCACGCCTTCGATCTCATAGAGTCCATTGCCGAGCGCGCGCGTCACGCGCGGCCGCGTCGGCAGCCCGTGGCCGTGCTCCGGCATGCCTCCGTCGATCTGGATCGTGGCGTTGTCCACCGGGGCGCCGGCTGCATTGGTGATGGCCACGCGCACGGTCTGCATCCGCCGGGGGCGCAGCGGCTGATCGGGCTGGAGTGTCGCCGTGAACTGGCGCGACGCTGACGCGCGCGGGCCGGTGCCGAATTCGGTTCCGGCGGGGCGCGCGACGTTCCGGCCGTGCCTCATCATCATCAGGTGGCCGCAGCCCGTCGCGGCGACGGCGGCGGTGACTGCGAGGGCGAGAACGAACGCGTTGCGATTCTTCATGACATCCTCCTGTGTGAGCGGCCTTGCGAGGCCGTCGCGGGGTTCCGTCCGCGATGTCTGAAGGTAACGGGCCGGGGGGTGCTGAGGATTGAACGGGGCGGCCGAAGTTCTTGAACGGGGCGACTGATGTCGTTGAATAAACCTGCTACGGGAGCTTTATCCTCGACCCGTTGGTACCTGTGGGACGGCGGATTTCTTGCGATAGGCAAGGCCGACTGGGGCGTGATCCCGCCCCACTCGCATCATGCGATTCAGATCGTCGTCGCGATTGACGGGGAAATGGCGATTAAGGGCGCCCGCGGTGACTGGCGCTCGGGCCGCGGGATCATCGTGCGGCACGACGTCGAACACTCCTATGACGGCAAAGGCGCGCCGGGAGCGATGATCTTCGTCGATCCCGAGGCGTACGAAGGCGCGTGGCTACAGACCGCCCTGGCCGAAGACATCACTGTGGTGCCCGAGGCGCGGACCAGCATCTGCGCGGAGGCCCTGAGAACGTTCGCGGAGAAGCCGTTCGAGAGCATGGAGGTTGGCGACCTGATTCGACACTGTGTGCTCTCGCTGTGCCCCGGCGCCCCGCCGTCGCGGCGCCTCGACGAGCGCGTGACGAAGGTGTTGACGGCCATCCAGGCATCAGACGATCTGCGGATGTCGATCGAGGCCGCGGCCGCGATGGCATTCCTGTCGCCCAGCCGCTTCGCGCATCTGTTCAAGCAGCAAGTCGGGCTGCCATTCAGACGCTACATGTTGTGGCGCAAGCTGACGCGGGCGATGGTGGCGATTGGGAAAGAACGGACGATTGCGGCGGCCGCTCACGCGTCCGACTTCGCCGACGCCGCCCACCTGACGCGAACGTTCTACCAGATGTTCGGGATACCACCTTCGGTGATGATGCGCGGGGACTTTTTCGAGATCCCCTCTCCGTTCCGCGCGGCCGGCTAGACCGCCGGCACGGAGAACAGCCAGTTCATACAGCGATACTGTCGACGCGCTGGACCGAGCAGCCCCAGCGATGGGCGGCCCTGCCGCTGGCTTCATGGCGTTGGCCGTCGTCTACCCACTGTTAGCAATTCGCACCGTCGGCGCCTACGCCGCTTCCTTCTGCTCGCCGACGTTGGCGGGCGACAGCGTGTGATCGTCGGCGACTACCGATGCTGCCAGCAGCAGCACAACACTGGACAACAACACGAACGGTCCCCAGGCCTGCCCGGCGTCCCCCGGCAGCATGGCGGCCGCCACAGACGCTACGCCTCCAATCAACGCAACCGAACCTGTTCGTTTCATACACACACCTCCGTTGAGGCAGTCGCCTCGATGTCTTCCTCAATCGTGCCGTTTACGCAAGCCAGCTCTGGAGGGTCCGGATGTATTGCGCGCGCTCGAAGGTTTCCGCGTCGGCGACCCGCTCGAGGCTTGCCCTGCCTCGAACTTCTTCAAGCCATTCCACGTGATGCCATGCCATCCAGCGCTCCAGCCCCGCGCGCATCGCATACAGGTGAGTCGGTCCGTGCCGGAGCAGGGCCGAGACGATCTGCACGGCGTCTGCGCCGGCGAGGATCGCCTTGATCCCGTCGTCGGGCGTCGCCACGCCACCGCTGACGGCGAGCGACGGCCGCACCCGGCCATGAAGAATGGCGAGCCACTGAAGCCGCAGCCGAAGCTCGCTACTGTCTGATAACGCGACGTTGACCACCGGCGCCATCGTCTTGGTGTCGATGTCGGGCTGGTAGAAGCGGTTGAACAGCACGAGCCCGTCGGCGCCGGCGGCCTCGAGTTGCCGCGCCACATTGCCGAACGCGGTGAAGAATGGCGAAACCTTGACCGCGATCGGAATCGTCAGGATTTGCTTCAATTCGTTGACGATTCCGGCAAGCTTCTTTTCGACGGCTGCAGCGGGCACCGCGAAGCTTGTGACAACTTCGTAAAGATTGAGCTCTAGCGCGTCGGCGCCGGCCTGCTCGATGATCCTGCCGAACTTGAGCCACGATTCTGGCGAGGTCCCGTTGAGCGACCCGATGACCGGTATCGCCACGGCGCGCTTCACAAGGCTTAGATGCTCGGCGTACTCGTCGGGCCGCAACGGATAGTCGGCAGCACCGGGGAAGTAGGCAAGCTCCCTGGCGAACCCACGATCAGACGGGTCCATATGGCGGATTCGGCCGTCGGTTGCGTCTGTGATTTGTTCCTCAAAGAGCGAATGGAGGACGATGGCAGCCCACCCAGTGTCCTCCAGCCGCTTGACTGAGTCGAGGCGATGCCCCATCGGCGACGCGCCGGCGATGAACGGGTGCGGGAGCCGAAGTCCGAGGTACGACGTCGAGGTGTCCATGATCGTCCCCCGGCACCGACGCTATGAATAGCCCATGTCGAGCGAGCGGATGCGGTCGACGGCGGCGTGCATCGCTTCCTGCTGCGCCTCGATGAGCTCGGTCACTGTCGGCGGCAGCATCCCGTGGAGGGCGTCGTCATACGCGTTGAGCGCCGCGTGCTCGCCGCGCTCAGCCTCGGACACGATTGAGTGATCGTGATAGCCGGGGACATGCGCCTTGAGGTTGATCCAGCTCCGATGCAGCGCCCCGGCGTTGGTGCCGTCCCAGTCGGTGGTTCCGCCCAGGCGGCGGAGGTGGGGCAACAGCGCGGCGGCGAACCGGCCGCGCTCCTCGGCGAGATCGTCGAAAAGCGCCTTCAACCTGGGATTGGAGACGGCGTCTGCCGCTGCTCTGAACCCTCGTTCGCCATCCATGCAGACGTCAATCAGGTGCTGCAGCGCGTCCCGTTCTGTTCGTTCTTTCATGGCATCCTCCAACGATGAACGCTCACCTCTTACTCGGTCTTGAAGCGGTCGTGGCATGTCTTGCACGTGAGAAAGACGTCGTCACCCGTCTTGGAGAGAGCGTCCGCATCCTTCTGATCGATCGCCGTGAAGGTTGCCTCCGCCTCAGTGACCAGGGCGCGTGCCATCTCGATCCACTCGGCGTCGTCTTCCGCACGAGCGATCGTGGTGAGCACGCGCCCCGAGTCGGCGAGCACCTTGGCACTCGCGCGGAGCGCCACCCACTGCGCGGCCTCCTTCGGCGGCTCAGACGCGGCTGAAAAGATCGCATCGGACGCCGGGACCGTCATGGTCGTCATCACTTCCATGACGGATGGCGCGGCTTTCACCGCTTCCTGCGGTGTGGCTGTGCCCGCGGCCAGCACCGCAACGAGGGAAGCAAGCGCAGTGAGTGGATGTTTCATGTTCTGTCAGTCCGTGCCGGCCCTACTGCAGGTTGTGGGCCATGTCGCGGCACGTGATCTCCCGCGTGTTATGCACCTTTTCTTCGGGCTGTGCGAAATACTCCGCAGGCGCCGCGGATTACTTCACGTTGTCCTATTGCCATGGACGGCGCAGTCACCGCGAAGCTGCTCTATTCTTCTGGGACGCTTATGTCTTCCAATCCATCGGATCGGGCCAGGCAGTTACTGGCCGCGATTTTCGACAGCGCCGTCGACGGCATCGTGGTCATCGACGCCAGCGGCGTGATCGAGGCCTTCAACCCGGCGGCGGAGCGGCTGTTCGGCTACAGCCAGCGTGAAGTGGTCGGCCAGAACGTCAAGATGCTCATGCCGCAGCCCTACCGCGACGAACACGACGGGTATCTCGCCCGCTATCGGCAAACGGGCGAGGCCAGAATTATCGGCCTCGGACGCGAGGTGCAGGGGCGGCGCCGCGATGGATCCATGTTTCCGCTGCACCTGTCCGTCGGCGAAATGTCGGTGGACGGCGAAAGCAGGTACACGGGGATCCTGCACGACCTGTCCGCCCGCGTCGCCCTCGAGGGACGGCTGCGCGCCAGCGAGGAGCGCTGGCGATCGACCATCGAATCGGCGGTGGACGCCATCATCGTGATCGATGCCGGGGGCGTGGTTGAAGCGTTCAACCCAGGCGCCCAACGCCTGTTCGGCTACAAGGAGTCCGACGTCGTCGGACGGAACGTCTCGACGTTGATGCCGTCGCCCTACCGGGAAGAACACGACGGGTACCTGTCGCGATACCTGCAGACGGGCGCGGCGAAGATCATCGGCGTCGGCCGAGAGGTCACGGGCCGGCGCGCCGACGGCAGCCTTTTTCCGCTCCACCTGTCGGTCGGTGAGATGGTGCTTGGCGGCGAGCCCAAATTCACGGGCATTCTTCACGATTTGAGCTCGCGCGTCCGGATGGAAGAGCAACTCCGCGAGCAGGCCGCTCTCGTCAGGCTCGGCGAGATGGCCGCAGTGATCGCGCACGAGGTGAAGAACCCGCTCGCCGGGATTCGTGGCGCCGTGCAGGTGATTGGCGGCCGGCTGTCGAAGGACAGCCGCGAGGCCGCGGTGATCGGAGAAATTCTCTCCCGAATCGACACCTTGAACGGGCTGATCCAGGACCTGCTGCTCTTTGCCCGGCCGCCGCAGCCGAGGCCCGCACCGGTCGATGTCTCTCCGCTCGTGCTGACAACGGCGGAGTTTCTCAGCAGCGATCCGGCGATGAGCGGCGTACGCATCGATGTCGAGGGATCGGCGCCGCCGCTCGCCGCCGACGCCGAGCTGCTCAAGATCGTGTTTCTGAACCTGCTCGTGAACAGCGCCCATGCCATGCACGGTGAGGGTCGGATCCTGGTGTCGATCGGCGTGGCTGACGGCAGCTGCCGCGTCACCGTGGCAGACGCCGGGCCGGGGATTCCTTCGGACATCCGCGAAAAAATCTTCACCCCTTTCTTCACCACGAAGGCGCGCGGCACGGGCCTCGGATTACCGACCGCCAAACGCCTCATCGAGGCGCATCAGGGCACCATTCGGATAGACTGTCCGCCCGGCGGCGGGACCACGGTAACGGTCCAACTGCCGCTCGTGACCGGTACAGCCGGTGGACCGGTTCTTGAATCGACGTGAGGTCGGGCACCGCGTTATGAAAGACCGCCACCTCCGGATTCTCGTCGTCGAGGATGAAGCGCTGATTCGGTGGTCGATCGCTGAAACCCTTGGCCAGGAAGGTCATACGGTGATGGAGGCCGACAATGCCGCATCCGCGGTGCAGGCCCTGGCAAACGGCGACGAGGTGATCGACGTGGTGCTACTCGACTACCGGCTGCCGGATTCCAACGACCTCGGCCTGCTGGCCAGTGTCCGGCGCCTTCAGCCGAAGAGCGCCGTCGTGATGATGACGGCCTATGGCACGCCCGAAGTCACCGCGCGCGCGATCGCGCTCGGCGCCTATCGCGTCGTAGGCAAGCCGTTCGACATGAACGCGCTCGAATCGATCGTCGAGGCAGCTCACAGCGCGCGTCCGCAGTAGCGGAATATTCACCGCGTCCGCTGAAGATTCCCCCGACCGCCGCACTTCCGCACCAGTCGTCTGGACGTTCCCTCGCAGCGCCGCACCAAATTTCAGCATTCTGGCATGGCCAACTTCGTGGCCGTAACCTTGCACAGATCGCTGGCACACGTCGAGGAGGCCGACATGTTCGACCTGATCACAGGCAAGGTTCAGCACGCACCCCGGCACCAGGCCGTGTCCGTGCTTGTTTCCGTTGCGACGCAGGTGGCGATTGCGTCGACTATTGTGATGGCGACGCTGCTTGTCGTCGACAGCCCTGTGCCTCGCGCCGCGATGATGATGGCGTTCGTGGCGGCGCCGCCGCCACCGCCACCCCCGCCGCCGCCCCCGAAGGCTCCCGAGCCGGCGCAAGCCGAGTCGAAGCCGGTGCCGGCGAACCCCGCCGCGGCGCCGGTGGAACCACCCCAGGAGATCGCGCCCGAAGCGCCTCCTGCCGGTTTCGATGACGAGGAGTTCGAGGGCGTGCCCGGAGGCGTGGTGGGCGGAGTGCTTGGCGGCCTTGAACCGCTGGCGCCGCCGCCCCCGCCTCCCCCGCCCCCGCCCCCGCCGCCGTCACGAGGGCCGATCCGCATCGGCGGCCAAATCAAGGCGCCCGCGCTGATTTATCGCGTCGAGCCGGTCTATCCGGGAGTCGCCGTCAGCGCGAACATCGAAGGCACGGTGATTCTCGAGGCCGTCGTCGACGAGGAAGGCCGGGTCGAAACGGTGAAGGTGCTTCGCTCGTTGACCGTCCTCGACAAGCCGGCAATCGAGGCGGTGAAGCAGTGGCGGTATTCACCCGTGCTGCTGAACGGCAAGCCGGAGAAGTTCGTCCTCACGGTCGCCATCACGTTCACCCTCGAAGATCTGAAGCGGTAAGGATGGCTGCGTGAATTTGTAGATCGATCATCGATGTGCAGATTTGCGGCTGTCCCTCCTGAGGGCAGAGCTGTCCGCGTGACATAGCGCTCGCGCAAATTTTCGCCTTCTGCGAAAAGGTTCCCATGCCTGTTCACCGTGCGTGCAGATCACCGCCGATTCCCGGCGCATGGCGTGGCCGCGTGCTTGCAGTTCCTCCAGATATCTAACAACGGAGGAGCGGCGTGAAGCTGTCGGTACTTGCCCTCGACTACGACGGAACCATCGCGCGCGGCGACCAGCTCGATCCCGCCGTGCGCGAGGCGATTGCCGAGGCGCGCACGCGCGGCGTCATCGTGCTGCTGGTCACCGGCCGGATCCTCGAGGAATTGCAGCGCGTGGCGGGCGACCTGCATTTCGTCGACGGCGTCGTCGCGGAGAACGGCGCCGTGGTGCACTTCCCTGACAGCGGCCATACGTCGCTGCTGGCCCCGCCCATCTCTGAGGAATTCCTCGCGCAGGTACGGCAGCGTCGCATCGCGGCGGTGCCGGGACAGTGCCTCGTGGACGCGGCCGCGGCAGACGCCGGGCGCCTCCTCGAAGTGATTCAGGGGCTCGAACTGCCGCTCGTGCTGTTGTTCAACCGCAGCCGCGTCATGACGCTGCCGCAGGGTGTCAGCAAGGCCACGGGGCTTCACGTCGCCCTCAACATGCTGCGGCTGTCGGCGCGCAACACCGTCGCGATCGGTGATGCCGAAAACGATCACCCGCTGCTCCAGTTGGCCGAACTCGGGGTCGCCGTGGAGTGGGGAAGCCCGGTCCTTCGCTCGGCCGCCGACCTCGTGCTGCCGGGTAGCGGCCCGCCGGCCGTCGCTGACTATATCCGTCAGCTGGCGCGAGGCGGCCGGCTCCCGTTGGCGCCGAAAGCGCGCCGCCGTCTGAGACTCGGCTACACGGAGGACGGCCGCGAGTTCTCGCTCGCCGTCCGCGGCCGGAACGTCCTCATCACCGGCGATGCGAAATCCGGCAAATCGTGGGTCGCGGGGCTGCTGTGCGAACAGCTGATCCTCCACGGGTATTCGATGTGCGTCATCGATCCGGAAGGCGATTACCGCTCCCTCGAGGCGCTGCCGGGAGTGGCCGTGCTCGGCGGCGAAGACCCGCCGCCGACACCCCGCGAGCTGCACCGGGCGCTGCGTTATCCCGATCGGAGCGTCGTCATCGACCTGTCGCACGTCGCGCACGACACGAAGATTGACTACATCCGCTCGATCCTGCCTGCCATCAACGTCATGCGGCGCCGGACCGGCCTGCCTCACCGAATCCTGCTCGACGAGGCGCACTACTTCCTGCACGACGCCGACGCCCATGATCTGCTCGACCTCGACACGAACGGGTACACGGTCGTCACCTACTGCGCGTCGCGGCTGCCGAAAGAGCTGTTGGCCGGCAGTGAAGTCATGCTGGTCACGTGCGAATCGAACCCGGCGGAAATCGACGCGCTGTGCCGCCGGTGTGAGGCCTGCCAGGCCGTCGAGAACGCGCGATCGCGGTGGTCCGCGCTCGCGCACCTGGCCGTCGGCCAGGCCGTCGCGCTGCCGGTTACCGAAGAGTCTGGCGGCGAGTTGAAGATGTTCACCATCGGGCAGCGGCTGACGCCGCACGTGCGGCATCGGGAGAAGTACGTGGACGTTCCCGTCACCGAGAGCCGGGCGTTCCAGTTCGCCGCCAACGGCGGGCCGCCGCGCCGCGCCCGTACGCTGCGGCAGTTCGTGGACACCCTCGAGACCACGTCGGCCGGGTCGCTGGCGCCGTATGTGCGTCGAGGCGACTTCTCGCGCTGGATCGCCGAGGTGTTCGGCGACAACGCGCTGGCCGACGAGCTCCGGCAGGAGGAACAACGCTTCCGGACGAGCCTGGACAACGACGTCGTGCCGGAAATCACGGCGGCCATCAGGGGGCGGTACGACCTGACAGGGGAGGACACACCATGAAACCGTTTCCGCACTGCTACAGCGCCCGACTGACCGGCGGGCCGTTCGCCTACGGGGATCTGACCGCCGCCGGCGTGCCGGCGCTGCGCATCGCGCCGCCACCGCAGTTCGACGGCCCGGGCGACGCGTGGAGTCCCGAGGAGCTGTTCCTGGCCGCGGTCGAGAGCTGCTTCCTCTTTACGCTGCGGGCCATGGCGCGGATGTCGAAACTGGAATTCACCGAATTGCGAGTCGACGCCGAGGGGATCGTCGATCGCGTGGATCGCGTCACGCGGTTCACCGGGATTGTCCTGCGCGCCGTGCTGACAGTGCCAGTCGGGACCGACCGCGCGGTCGCGCTGACCGTGCTCGAAAAGACGAAATCCGGCTGCCTGGTGTCCGCGTCCATTTCGACGCCGATCAGGCTCGAGGCGGAAATCCAGGAGGCGGCCGTTCCCGCGCCTCTGCGTGCCGCGAGCTGAGTGACGCCGACCATGCCTGCCACCACCGCGATTGCCGCTCCCGCGGTGTTTACCGCGCGCGCCCTCACCAAGATCTACGTCATGGGCGAAGTGACGGTCCAGGCGCTGCGCGGGGTGGACTTCGATCTGTTCGAAGGGGAGTTCGTGGTGCTGCTGGGCCCATCCGGCTCCGGCAAGTCAACCCTGCTGAACATTCTCGGCGGCCTCGACGTCCCGACCGCTGGCGAGGTCATCTATCGTGATCACAATCTCACCCAGGCGGATGACCGCGCGCTCACGGTCTACCGGCGCGAGCACGTCGGCTTCGTGTTCCAGTTCTACAATCTGATCCCGAGTCTCACCGCGCGCGAGAACGTCGCGCTGGTCACTGAAATCGCAGCGCACCCGATGCGCCCGGAGGAAGCGCTTGGCCTGGTCGGGCTCGGGCACCGGCTCGATCACTTTCCGGCCCAGCTGTCCGGCGGCGAACAGCAGCGCGTGGCGATCGCCCGCGCCATCGCCAAGCGTCCCGAGGTGCTGCTGTGCGACGAGCCGACCGGGGCGCTCGACCTCAGCACCGGCGCGCTCGTGCTCGAGGCGCTCGAACGCGTGAACCGCGAGCTGGGGACGGCGACCGCGGTGATCACCCACAACGCGGCGATCGCGGCGATGGCCGACCGGGTCGTCCGGATCGCCGACGGCCGCGTGGTCGAAGTGCACGTCAATGCCCGCAAGGCGCGGGTCGAGGAGCTCCAGTGGTGACGCTGGCCCGCGTCGCGGCGCTCGACCGCAAGCTCCTGCGCGACCTGTGGGCGATGAAGGGACAGGCGCTCGCGATCGCGATGGTCATCGGTGCCGGCGTCACGATGTTCGTGACCTACCTCTCGAATTTCGACTCCCTGCAGCGCACGCGAGCGTCCTACTACGACGACTCGCGTTTTGCCGACGTGTTCGCGTCGCTGACCCGCGCGCCGGCGCATCTGTTGCCGCGCCTTGCGGCCATTCCCGGCGTCGCCACGGCCGACGCGCGCGTGGTGATGGACGTCACCCTCGATGTCCCGGGTATGGCGGAGCCCGCCGTCGGGCGCCTCATCTCGCTGCCGGGCCGTGGCCAGCCGGCGCTCAACAGCGTCCGGCTGCGGCGCGGCCGCTGGGTCGATCCCGCCGGCCGGGACGAAGTGCTGGCCAGCGAGATGTTCTGCGAGAAGCACGGCCTGGTACCTGGTGATCGTGTATTCGCCGTCATCAACGGCCGCCAGCGGCGGCTGACGATTGTCGGCATTGCGCTGTCGCCGGAGTACGTCTACGCGATTCGCCCGGGCGAGATGGTGCCGGATCCGCGCCGTTTCGGCGTGTTCTGGATGCGCGGCGACGCGCTCGCGTCGGCGTTCGACATGGAAGGCGCATTCAACGACCTCGCGCTGGGGCTCGAACCCGGCGCTTCGGCTGCTGCCGTCATCGACGAGGTGGATCGCCTGCTGGAACGCTATGGCGGCCGAGGCGCCGTGCCGCGTCGGCAGCAGCCCTCGGCATGGACGCTTGAAAACGAGCTCGCGCAGCTGCAGATCTTCGGGTTCCTGGTGCCGGCGATCTTCTTCGGCATCTCGATCTTCATTCTGCATGTCGCGCTGACGCGGGCGCTGGCGCTGCAGCGCGCCCAGATCGCGGCCATGAAGGCGCTCGGTTACTCGAACGGCGAGCTCGCCTGGCACTACATCAAGTGGGCGATGGCCATCGCCTCGGCTGGCGCGGTCGCCGGTGTTGTGGTTGGCGCGTGGCTGGGTGGCCAGCTGATCGCCTTGTACAACCAGTTTTTCCGGTTCCCCGTCCTCGACTATCACCTTTCGACCGGCGTAGCGGCCTCGGCGGTGGGCGCGAGCCTCGTTGCCGCCGCTCTGGGGGCACAGGCCGCCGTCCGCCGCGCGGTCCGCATTCCCCCGGCGGAAGCCATGCGCCCCGAAGCGCCGGCCCGCCATCGTCACAGCATTCTCGAGCGCATGGCCGGCCCCCTGCGTCCCGCATTGACGACGCGGATGGTGCTGCGAAACATCGAACGGCAGCCGACGCGGGCGGCCATGTCCGTCCTCGGCATTTCCTTCGCGGTTGCGACGCTGCTCGTCGGCCTCTCGTTCATCGACGTCGTCGAAGCGCTGGTCGAGGAGCAATTCACGCGGGTGATGCGCCAGGACGCGACGCTCGCGCTGGTGCAGCCGCGGGGACGCGACGCTCTGTATGACATACGTCACCTGCCGGGCGTGCTCGATGCCGAGCCGATTCGCGCTGTTCCGGCCCGTCTGCGCGCGGGCGCGCGCGTCCGCACCCTCGCGGTGACCGGACTGCCCGCCGCTCCACGTCTCAATCGCGTCGTCGACATGAAGGGCCATGCCGTCGAGGTATTGCCGTCCGGGTTGGTGCTGTCGCGGGCGCTCGGTGACGTGCTGGCCGTCCGCGCCGGCGACGAGGTGCAGGTAGAAGTGCTGGAAGGGCGCAGGCCCCGACGTCCAGTTCAGGTGGCGATGCTGATCGACGACACGCTTGGACTGAACGCCTACATGCCCATAGAGGAACTGCAGCGGCTGCTCGGGGAAGGCCACACGATGTCGGCGGTCGCGGTTACCCTGGATCCCCTGCTGAGGGACCGGTTCCATGCCGAGGTGAAGGCGATCCCCGGGCTGGCCGGCGTGGCACTCCGCGACGCCACGCTGCAGAACTTCCGCGAGACGATGGCGGCCAACCTGAACATGCAAATCGCCATCAACGTGATGTTTGCCGCGGTGATTGCCTTCGGCGTCATCTACAATTCCGCGCGCGTCTCCTTGTCGGAGCGCAGCCGCGAGCTCGCCAGTCTGCGTGTGCTGGGGTTCACTCGCGCGGAAATCTCCCTGATTCTTCTCGGCGAGCTCGCAGTACTGACGGCCGCGGCACTGCCGATCGGCCTCGCCATCGGCCACGGACTGGGCAGCCTGATCGTCGCCGCATTCAATACCGAGCTGTACCGAATGTCGTTCGTCGTGCTGCCATCCACCGTTGGGTGGACCTGGTTGACGGTAATCGCTGCGGCAGCAGCATCGGGCCTCATCGTCAGGCGTCGTCTTGATCACCTCGATCTTGTGGCAGTGCTCAAGGCGCAGGAGTGATCGTCATGTCTGGTTTACGCACACACCAGCGCGCGGTGTTTGGACTCGTTGCGGTGGCAGCCGTGGTGGGGCTGGCGCTCTGGCCCGAGACGGTCGGCGTTGACGCCGCACTCGTCATGCGGGGCCCGATGGCCGTCACCGTTGACGAGGAAGGGCGCACACGCGTCCGCGACCGGTTCGTGGTGTCGGCGCCGGTGGGCGGACGCGTCCTTCGCATCGAGCTCGAGCCTGGCGATCGCGTGGACCGCGGCGATATCGTCGCGCGGCTGGATGCCGGGCCGGCGCCGCTGCTGGACGCGCGGGCGCGTGAGGAAGCGCAGGCGGCGGTGGACAGCGCTCGCGCGGCGGTCGCCGGCGCGCAGGCCGAGGCGCACCGGGCGGCCGCGGCGCTGGCCCAGGCTGAGCGCGAACTCGAACGCGCGCAGCGGCTGACGGCGGGCGGGGCGGTGGCGGCGCAGGAACGCGACGCGCGTGAGACCGAGGTTCGACTGGCGCGCGAGAGCGTGAACATGGCGTCGTCCGCCGTCGAGGCCGCGAGGGCGGAACTGGTGCGCGCCGAGGCGCGGCTGGCGTCGGGCCGCTCCAGAGCCGCGGGCGGCGTGGTGGCGGTCCGCGCGCCTGCAAGCGGCGTCATTCTGCGCCGGCTGCGCGAAAGCGAAAGCATGGTGCCGGCAGGCGAGCCGCTGATCGAGATCGGCGACCCGGCGGAGTTCGAGATCGTTGCTGACCTGCTGTCAACCGACGTGATGCGCATCAGGGTCGGTGCTCGGGCCATGGTGGAGCAGTGGGGAGACGAAGACGGACTCGAGGCTCGAGTCCGCCGGATCGAGCCTGCAGGCTTCACCAAGGTCTCTGCGCTCGGTGTGGAGGAGCAGCGTGTGAACGTGATCCTCGATCTGGTGGATTCCAACGGCGAGGATGTCGCGCTCGGCGACGCCTATCGCGTTGACGTGCGGATTGTCGTGTGGGAAGCGGCCGACGTGCTGCACGTGCCGACGGCGGCATTGTTCCGCGACGGCGGAGACTGGGCCGTCTACGTGATCCGCGATGGCCGCGCCCGTCTCACGCGCATCGACGTCGGCCGGCAGAACGGTCGCGACGCGGAAGTGGTGGACGGTCTCGCCGAGGGCGTGAGGGTGATCGTGCACCCGCCCGATTCCATCACTGACGGGGTGAGGGTCGCGCTGTCAGGCGACCAGGAGTAGGGCGGCGGCGAGCGCTGCCGCCATCGCGCCAAGGCCGGCCCCCGTGACGGTGCGGAACGAGCCGCGTCCGATGACGAGGGCGACCCCCAGCTTGAGCAGCGTGTTGGACAGCATGCCGACCACGAGGGCCGTCGCGGCGGACGACACGACGCCGGAGATGGCGGCGCTCCGCGCGAGCGACAGCGTGAGTGCGTCGAGGTCCGTCAAGCCCACCACCGCCGACGTGGCGAGGAGCGCGCCGGAGCCCCAGCGGGCTTGAACCAGGAGGATGAGAAAGAGCACGACCTGGAACAGCGCCGTCATCTGCAGCGCCGACCGCAGGTTGAGCGGCGAATCCGCGGTGCTGCGACCGCCGGGTTCGGGCGCATCCGTGCGCCAGGCGGCCATCACGGCTGCGGCGCCGAGGATGAATGCCGCGGCCGCATAGCGAGGCACGAGGGCCGCAAGCGAGGGGTTCAGCACGGCGCACGCCACAACGACGCGCACGAACATGACCGTGCAGGCGCCGATCGCCCCGGCGGCCAGCGCCAGGCGTGGGGCGTCGCCCGCCCGGCTTTCCCGGGCGAACGTCAGCGTCACCGACGTCGACGAAATGATGCCGCCCAGCAGTCCCGATACGATGACCCCGTGATGCCGCCCGACGACGCGGCGCGCCATCCAGCCGACGAAACTCAGGCCCGAGAAGAAGAGGACGAGCGACCAGAGCTCCCGCGGCCGGATGGCGTCGAGCGGGCCGAAGGGGCCTTGCGGCAGCAGCGGCAGGATGATGCACGCCAGCGCCGCGAACCGGACGCTGGCACGCAGCGCCGCATCGTCGATGCGCTTGACGAGCGCATGCAGCCGTGTCTTCTCCACCAGCAGCAGAACAGTGCCGGCGATCACGGCGCTGGCGAGGGCGACCTGCCCGGCGCCGGCGAGCGTGCCGGCGGCCAGGACCGCGATCGCGGCGACCTCGGTCGTGCCGTCGACGTCGACGCGGCTGGCTGCCGCGTACGCCGCGACGACGAGCGCGGCCGCCGCCGCCAGCAGCACAACGGCCAGCGGCAGGAGGTTGTGGGCGGAGAGCCAACCGGCCAGGCCAGCCGTGCCGCCCAGCAATGTGAACGTGCGTATCCCTCCGAACCGGGCCTGCGGCCCGCTCGCGTGGCCTGACCACTGCCGCTCCAGGCCGACGGCGGCGCCACCGAGCGTCGCCACCCCGAGGCCGACGGCAGTCGTCAGATCCACGGGGCGACCCGGGCTACGCCGCCGTCACGTGGGGCGTCGGATGATGGTGCGAGCAGATCGACTGGAACGTGTCCACCACTTCGTCGTTGCGCACCGTCTTCCGCGGTCCTGCGGCCAGCAGGATGTCGTTCATCGAGACGATGCCGATGACCGTGTGCCCGAAGCCTTCGACGGGCAGCCGCCTAACCCGATGCTGCTTCATCGTCGCCAGCGCCGCGTGCACGTCGTCATCGGGCTCGCAGGTGAATACCTGCGTGCCGGCGACCTGGCCGACAGTCATGTCCGATGCGCGCGCATCGCGTGTCGCCAGCGCGATGAACATGTCGCGATCGGTGACGACGCCGACCAGCTTGCCGTTCTCGACGACCGGCAGAATCCCACAGTCTGCATCGAGCATCAGCTCAGCCGCTGCCGCCAGGTTGGTGCCGGGCGCGCAGGTCGCAGGCTGCGCGGTCATGATCTCTTTGATCTTCACGTCGCCCTCCTTGTCGTTTGACTTCTGACATCGCGCGCAACGGCAACTTCCGTGCCCTCGAACCACTGACCGCAGGCTGCTGGCGCGCGCGGTTGTGACTCGTGTCGTGCGCGCCAGACACGGAAGATCCGGCAGTCGCTGCGAAGGATTCCGCAGTGGGTGCCAGCCCCGCGCCCCGTGATGAGTACATCACCGCGTGATCGTAAATCATCCCCCGGTACGGTGATTGCGGCGTGCCTATCTGGAGGACGGGTATGAGAACCGCAACCCTCACTAATACAGACCTCCGGATTCAGGATGCCGTGCTGCGGCAGCTTGACTGGGATCCGCAGGTGGACGCCGCGGCGGTCGGTGTGACGGCGAAGGATCACACCGTGACGTTGACCGGATACGTCGACACCTACGCCGGCAAGCTGGCCGCCGAACGCGCGGCCAAGCGGGTGCACGGCGTGCGCGCCGTCGCGAATGACATCGATGTCCGGCTGAAGCTGGCGCGGACCGATGCCGACATTGCCGCAGATGCGGCTCGGGCGCTCGAGCTGCGCACCTCGATTCCGGACAGTGTGCAGGCGGCCGTGCACAACGGTCACGTGACGCTGACGGGAAAGGTCGACTGGCTGTTCCAGAAGCGCCAGGCGGAAAAGGCAGTTCACCATATGGCCGGCGTGCGCGGTGTGCTGAACCACATCACGGTCGTCCCCCGGGGCGGCGAACGGGACCTGCGCCGTCGCATCGTCCAGACAATGCATGCGAATGCCGACATCGATGCACGACACATCAAGGTCACCGTGGCCGGAGGACGGGCAACCCTGACAGGCACGGTTCGGACGTGGCTTCAACGCAACGCGGTCGAGCAGGCCGTGGCCGATGCCCCGGGAGTGACCGACGTTGACAACCGTCTTTCGGTGGAGGCGCCGGAGGTCGAGCCGACCGAGGTCGAGCTAGCTGACGAGATGTGCTGACGTCGTCATGGAGGCCGTGGGAACTGATGCCCAACAAGGGCGCTAGGTTCAAGTTCTCGACCTACGCCACCTGGTGGATTCGCCGGGCGATTACCGGCGCGATCGCCGACTCTGGCCGGACGATTCGGTTGCCCGTTCACGTCATCGATTCGCTGAACCGGCTGCTGCGTGCGGGCGGAGCTGATACGAGCGCGCGCTGTCGCTCGCCGAGATCGGCCGGCGCTTCTCCTTGAGCCGCGAACGCATCCGCCAAATCCAGAGAAGGGCGATCGCCAAGATGCGCGCCGCCCGCGACGCGGCCGCGTGAGCCTCAATACAGCAGCGTGATCAACGGCCGGGACAGGAAGAAAACGCCGAGGCCGGCTCCTAGGAGGCCTTCTGGCCGATGCGCGCCTGAGCCGGCTGTGCCTTCGCCATTCGGATGGGTGACACGGCCAACCCGTCGGTCAGGCGAACGTACTGGCCGGTCGGCGTGCGACGCAGGAATCCAGCTTCCACGAGCAGATCCAGTGCACTGGTGCAGACGGCGGCCTCGACTCCCAGGAGACGCTGCGCCTGTGGACTGGTCAGGCGCAGGCCCGGCATTTCGAGGTACTCGCTGTAAATCCGCTGAACCGGGACCATGATGTTCGCCGCGGGTGCGGAGATGTTCTTCATCTTCGTCACGCTTTCTCTGCGACCGCGCCATGACCATTGCCGACCGGCGTTTGCGCAGGATGTTGTGAAGGAGCGTTCACGCTAGCACAGCGACGTTCGGCGATCTATGCATGTAACGCATCGATGCTCGGATGATCGCGAATATATATCGCCTCGTGGCCGACCAACCGCCCCGCCTCATCGGACCGTGAGGTGAAAAACCCTGGGTGCGAAAAACTTCGCACTGGCAACCGCTGGTTGCCGCAGCGCCGGCTACGACGCTTTCGGCAGACGAGTGAACGACATCGTTCGGGCTTTGGCACCGTGATCGGTCTGCCGGCGAAAGGCGGGCTTGACGTCGATCACCCATCCAGGCGTCTGCGCACCGCACCGGAGGCACTGCAGGCACATGCGATCAGACTCGAAGTGCACCAGCATTTCATGGCGGAACAGGCCGCAGATGATATGACGGGCGGCCCGGCGAATACGAGACAGTAGCATCGCGGTGCGAATTGAACGTTCGTTCATCGCACGGCGGCCGACCAGTCTCAGCGCGGTGGCAGTCATCACTTCGACAACACAGCAATCAGGCGGCCAAGCACGAAGCGCATTCTGCAGCCGCAATCCCGGCGTCCGGCTATTCGACACGCGCGGAACCGGGATTCCTTCGCGGGGGGTGCGCAAGATTCCGCACGTGTCTCATGGCCGGAGGCGCAGGTCGCGCTGGAAGCACGGGATCGGGGCGGCCAGGCTTTTGCTCAGGTTCGAATCGGAAGGGCGGCACGTCATGACAAGCCAGGCAAAATTCGCCGAAAGACCCCTGAGCGCATTGGACGTCATCTACGGAAGGCGATCCGTGCGCGCGTACACACCGCAGGCCCTGGAGAGATCGACCGTTCGGGGGCTGCTCGATGCTGCGGTCCAGGCGCCCACGGCGATGCACGAACAGCCCTGGCTGTTTGTCGTGGTACAGGACCGTCACGTGCTCACGCGGCTGTCCGATTACGTGAAGGCCACGTGGGTGGAAGATGCGATCCCGGAGGCGGAGCGAGCCGCGGCGCCACGTTCGGACCTCCACGGCGAGTTCATCAGACGGCTCCAGGATCCCGGCTTCAACGTGTTCTACGACGCCGGGACGCTCATCGTGATCTGCGCGCGGAGGCCGGACCCGTTCGTCGTCGCGGACTGCTGGCTGGCGGCTGAGAATCTCATGCTCGCCGCGACCGCACTCGGCTTGGGCACTTGCTGCATCGGCGCCGCTGCCGCGGCTCTCAATGCGCCGAGCGTCAAGGCGATGCTGCGTATACCGGCCGAGGTCCACGCCGTGGCGCCGATTGTCGTCGGTGTGCCTGCGGGCAGCCCCGGACCGTCGATTCGAGGTGAGCCGCAGATCGTGTCGTGGACGTAGCGCTCAGCGGATTACGAACGCCCCGCGGCCTCGAGCGCGGTGAGGGCGCGTCGCAGGCGTGAGTCGGCTTCCGCGGCGACACGCTGGAGTTCGGCGTTGTCGCCGACGAGGCCCAGCGCCGCCAGCGGCGCCATCGCCGAGACGACGCTGCGGCCTGGTGACACTTCGTAGACGATGACGTTGCAGGGCAGAAGGAGTCCCACTTCGAGCTCCGCGTGCAGCGCCCGGTCAGCGAGCGGCGGATTGCACGCGCCGAGAATCACGTACTTCCGGAAATCGCGATCCAGCTTCTGTTTGAGCGTCTCCCGAACGTCGATCGTTGTCAGCACGCCGAAGCCCTGCTCCTTGAGCGCCGCCGTTGCCTGTTCCACCGCGCGCTCGTAGTTCAGCGGAATGTCCACGCGCAGCCCGTATCGTGTGTCTTCCATACGTCCCCCGTCATTCATCTCTACGCGGGCTGCGCAGGTAATGCAATCGTGACTCTACCTCCGTGAGCCCGCCGTGACGATGCCTGTGCGGCAGCTCGACCAGCACACGGCATCTGACGATGCCCTCATGGAATTGCTCGAGCCAGGCGACGTGCTCCCGAATCTCGGCGTCGAGCACCTCCGAGCCGACAAACCCCAGGAACGTGACCTGAATGGGGATGAGTGTCATGGGACTGCTCCTGCTGGGTGCTCACCACGGATTCGATGCAGCCTGCGCGCCAAGTGTGATCGGCAGCTGCCCCGCGGGTATCTGGCGCATCGTCGACGGAAAATTCGCAACGCGTGAGGGAAATTCCCGCCTTGACGATCCGTTGCCCCCCCCCGCTACCGCGTGAATGCCACGTCAAGGCTACGTTGCTTCGGCACGGGACGTGCCTGACGCATGAACTGACATGATTCAGATCACGCAGGTACTCTGCCCGGTTGATTTCTCTGACATCTCACAACACGCGCTTGATCACGCCGCCGCGATCGCGCGCTGGTACGACGCGCGGCTGACTGTGTTGTACGTGTTTGCCAACCTCCCGACGATGGACATGCCGCCGCTGGTCCTCGAGGATGCCGATCGAGAGCGGTTGATCGGTGAGATGCGTAAGATGGCCGCACGTGTGCCGTCGCAGGTGCCGCTCGACTTCCGCCTTCGGGAAGCGGGCTACGCACATGACGAAATCCTTGCGGAGCTCGCGGCGACGCATGCCGACCTGCTGGTGCTCGGGACGCACGGACGGTCCGGCTTTCAACGGCTGTTTCTGGGCTCCGTGACCGAGAAGGTGATTCGGAAGGCGGCGTGTCCCACGCTGGTTGTGCCGCCCCGGGTCCCTGACGTTCCGCCAGCGGCGACGGTGGAGTTCCGCCGGATCCTCTGCGCCGTGGACTTCTCCGAAAATTCCCTTGATGCGCTCGCCTACGCGATCAACATGGCGGAAGAAGCCGACGCCCGGCTCACGCTGCTCCACGTGGTGGAGCTCCCGTCCGTCCTCACCCGGGAACCGCCGGTGGCCGGCGTCGACGTGACCCGCATACGAGACGCCGCGGCGGCCGACGCGCGCCGGCGCCTGCACGATCTCATTCCGGAGCAGGCCCGGACCTACTGCACGGTCGAGACGGCCGTGGTTGAAGGGCGAGCTCATCGCGAGATCCTCCGGCACGCTACCGAACAGCAGTCCGATCTTGTCGTGATGGGTGTCCACGGCCGCGGCGTGATCGATCGGCTCGTGTTCGGATCGACGACCCACCATGTGATTCGTGCCGCACGTTGCCCCGTCCTCGTCGTGCGGCACGCCTGACGATCCGCGTCCTTCTCGAAGGACCGCACTCCCGCCGCAAGGAGCTGTGGCTGGTTCTTCTGCCGCTCACCGGCGCGGGACCACTACTTGAGGACGATTGACTTGATCGCCCATCCATTAACCGCGCGCTCGAGCGTGAACGTCCTGGCCGCCTCGCAAATCGCTGTGGCTCGGTCACCGGTCACGACAACTTCGCACGGTCCGAATCTGAGCGGTCCGCCAGAATCAACCTCGTTGCGGGCGATGAGGCGCGCGTTGTAGGCGAGACGAAAGCGCTCCACGGCCTGTCTCACGAGACTGTCGTCGTCGTGCACCACAACACTGACGCCGACGACCGATTCGCGTGGAGCCGGCTCCGCGACGAGTGGCGTAAGGATCGATTCCAGTGGGCGTGTTGGCTCTCGTGCGAACGGCACCTCAGAAGCCTCATCCACGACGGCAGCGGCACGTACGACGAATCGATCGGGCGCATGTCCGAGTACCCAGAAGGGATAACAGGTAATGAGCGTCAGTGTTGCCTCGTTGGTCGGTGCCAGGACGCTGAGGTCGTGCGGGTCGACCACACGCAGCGACGTTACGCGGTAGTGGAACTGCCCCTCCGGCGTGTCCAGGAAGATGTCATCCCCACGCTGAATGTTCCGCAGCGGCCAGAAGAACGAGTCGCGGTGCCCGGCGATCACCATATTTCCGACATCACCGGGCCATGCCGTGTTCTCGAGATGTCCTGGGCCACGGCGGAGCGTCCGAGAATCCGAACCGTGCAGCACCACCGTTGACAGATGCACGCGCGGAATCGACAGCGCGGCGATCGCGGACCCTCTGCTTGCTGCCCGATCGCGTGACGGGGTTTCTGTCGACGGCACCGGCAATGGCGGCAACAGGGGCCGTTCGGCGACGGCAGCGGCCTCGAGCGAGCCGCGCGCCATCCGCTGAGCAATGGCTGCATCGGTTACGAGCACCGCGCACCAGATCAGCGTCGCGACGCCAGCCGTCACCAGCAGGCGTTCCGCCCACAGGAGTAACCGCGAGGCGCACCTACCTGATCGGCCCTCGTGATGGTCCGGCATAATAGCCCGCCCTTGTTCGGACGATGAGTTGGCGATCGTCGCCCGCATCAGCCACGACCCGGAGGGGTCGAAAGCCGTCGCCGGAGGTGTCGGCCGGCACAAAGCCGATCGTGTATCCGCTCCTGATCTCCCGCGCAATCTGCGCGAACGATCCGGTCACTCCCTCACCGCCTCTGAGGGTGAATGCGCGGCCGCCGGTTTCGCGGGCAAGCGTCTTCAGCACCTGAGGCCTGGCGTCGCGATTGTCGGGATCGAAGACCGTCACCGAGTAGATCACCGCATTCGTGCGGCGCGCGAGCTCCACGACGGCCTCGAGCGTCCGAGAGCTCGCGTTGTCCCCGCCGTCGCTGACGACAATCAGCGCCTTTCGATCGCGGCTTCCGTGCTGGAGATGGTCGAGGGCGCGATCGACTGCGTCGTACAAGGCCGTCATGCCCCGGGCCGGAGCGGCGGAGACCGCGGCGTGAAGCTGGCCGGTGTCTTCGGTAAAAGGCAGCGCAGGCGGAAGGCCCAGCCACACCGCCTCATTGAAGTTGACCGTGAAGAACTCGCCGAGCGGGTGGCTGATCGCCGCAAATGCGGCGGCGGCAGCCGTGACCTCTTCGCGGTGACTGCGCATGCTGCCGCTGCTGTCGATGACCAAGCCGATGGTCGCCGGAAGATCCTCGTTCGTGAAGAACTGAATCGTCTGCCGTTCACCATTGTCATAGACCGTGAAGTGCTCGCGGCGGAGGGCGGCGACCAGCGCGCCTTGCCGGTCGACCACCGTCACCGGCAGCGTCACCAGGTCGGTCCGGACCGACAAGATCGGGTGGTCGTCACCTTGCGGTGGCGACGACGCGCCAACGGCACTCCACAGCGCCAGACCGAGTGTCAGCGAGAGCAGCGGTTTCATCGTGTGACTCCAGACGCTGACGATGGCCTGGCGAGGAGGCCTCGCCAGGCCATCGCGCCGTCAGCGTTACGTCGCACGGCGGCGAAGCAGACCCAACCCAAGTCCGACGAGGAGTGAGGCCAGTCCGCCCGTGGCAACCAGTGGCAGTGGACTTGCCGTGCGCGGCAGCTCCACTGGAGGCTCGGCTGCCTGAACCGCTTCGGCTACCGGTTCCGCGGCAGCAACCGGCTCCACCTCCGGCTCGATGACCGGCTCTGGAGCCGGCGTGGCCGGGTACGGCGTAAACGTGATCTCCGGCTGCGGCACGACCTCCGCGATCATGATCGGTCCGCCCTTGGGGTACACGAATTCATACCCCCTGTACTCGCCGCCGTAGAACAGCGTCCTGACAGCGAGGGGGACACCTGCCGGCGTTTCCCTGAACGTAACCACAGGGCCTTCCGTGAGCGCGGTCCGGCTGTCGTACATGGTGTGGAACATCGCATAGACAGTCGAACCGTCGTTGCTGAGCACTTGAAGCACATTCCGGCTGGTCTCCGGATTCGTCAGCCTGAAGCGGTAGGTGCCGGCGCTCAAGGTGACGCCGGGAATCTGTACCGGCGCACTGAAGGTCATATAGGCGAGCTTGTCATAGGTGACAGCATTCGCCGGCGCGGGCGCCATCAGGCCAGTCAGTGCCGCCACGATGGCGCCGGATACGAAGAGTCTGGACATACATTCCTCCGACACTTCTCCGAAGGACAGTGTCAATCCGGCCTTCGGGATCTGGAACTTCCCATTGCCACAGCTGCATTTCCCTTGCCTCGGACGAAGTGGGCGTAGACGGGTCAAAGCGCCGTAATCGAAGACATCGAGTCAGGAGTCTTGCGCGGCGACTGGGAGAAATCTCGTGCAGCCATCGAAGGATTCCCGGCCTTGGGTTTGCTGCGGGGCCAATCAGGGCGACGCACTGAGCGTCTTCGCCGTGAACATCCATCAGCTTCCCGTCGACGCGGCGCTCGCGAGTCTCAGGAGCGCACCAAGTGGCCTGGCGTCGGCTGAGGCCGCACGCCGGCTCGATCACTTCGGCCCCAATCAAATCGAACGTGCCATCAGGACTCCGCGATTCGTGCCCTTCCTCAGGCAGTTCACCCACTTCTTTGCCGTCGTCCTGTGGATCGCGGCACTGCTCGCGCTGGTGGCCGAAATCTCCTCGCCGGGCCAGGGGGCGGTGTGACCATCAAACGCACCAGCAGGCCGCCGACGATGACGCTCGCATTGGCCAAGAGATCGTTTCAGCGTCCGCCGACGAGGACGTGCATATCGCGCTTGGCGAGATGAGGAATGCGCGCGTTCGACGGCTGCCCGTGCGCGACGCGCAAGGCCGCCTGACTGGCATGCTGTTGATTGAGGACGTCGTCGTTCGCGGACTGGAGGGTGACGGCGTCAACCCCGGAGAACTGATCGCCGCCCTGCGCGCGATGTACGTCCGGACGCCGGCCGCCGTGTCGGCCGTGCCGGTGAACGGCTTCACGCCCGGCTAGAGACTGGGGGGCCATTCGGCCGCGAGCGTCACGGCCCGCATCGGACGAGTTGGGGCAGATGCTCGCGCGCTGGCCTTGATGCTCGCGGCGAACTAACCTCCGGTCCTCAGCGTCAGCACGGGGCAGGTGGCCTGGCGAACCACGTGGGTCGTCGTCGAGCCGAAGAACATCATGTCCACCGCGCCGCGACCCTGCACGCCCATGACGATGAGGCTGGCGTGCTGTTCCGCCGCCACCTCCAGGATCTGACGATAGGCCCTGCCTTCCACCACCATGTCGGCGGCCGATCCACCCAGTGGCGCCGCGGTGCGCATGATCTCCTTCATCTGCGTGCGCGCCTGCTCGAAGCAGGTCGCGCGATAGTTGAGCAGCGCGGAATTCGGCGGCTCCAGGGCGTCAGCAGGAAGCTCCACGACGTAGAGCACCGTCAGCCGGGCGCGCGTTTCCTGCGCGAGCGATACGGCGTACTCGAGCGCCCGCCTGGAGCCGGGCGAGAAATCGATCGGACAGAGGATCTGCTGGATCGACACCAGCTCGCGCGGCACCGCGTCAGCCGTGCGGGGCGGGACCGTCAGCACCGGGCAGCCGGCCCTCCGCAACACCTTCTCGGTGACCGACCCAAGGACCAGCCGCTGGAAGCCTGAGCGGCCATGCGTGCCGAGCGTCAGCAGGTCGGCACGCGTGGAGGCCGCGTACGAGAGGATCGCCGTCGGGATGTCGATGGACTCATCCAGGATCGTCTCGATCTCAACCCCCGACGCCGTGCGATCGGCGGCGACGCATTCGTTGAGCGCGGTCACCAGCTGGGCACGCTCGAGGTCGGTCAGCACGATCGGTTGCAGCGCTTCCGGGCCGATGTACGGCGCCACGTAGACGGGCGCAGCCACCTGGTGCATGTGGAGCACGGTCACGCCGGCGTGATACCAGCGGGCGAGCGCGACGGCGTGGTCGAGTGCGCGCCTCGAGGTGTCGGAGAAATCGATCGGGCACAAGATGCGGCGAAGCTGGATCATGACGCGTCCTTGCAGAAAATTCCGTACTGCTGCGAAAAATCACGCGCGCGGCCCGTGCGAATCGCGGCCTTTGCGGTGGCAAGAGCAACAAGCGCGCCCGTTCGCGGGTCCGCCCCGTGATTCCAGGGGCAATCGGTGGGCGGGCACGTGCGTTGCTCATCGAGAGGCCAGCGTCACGTGACACACGTCACCATCGATCATCGGGCCTACGACTTGCCGGGCGGCGGTTCCGTGCTGGACGCGCTGCGGACGGTGCGGATTCACGTGCCGGCGCTGTGTCATGACGAGCGCCTCGCCGACGCCGGCGTGTGTCGGACGTGTCTCGTCACGGTGGCGGGCGTGGCCAAGCCGGTACCGGCGTGCATCACGCCGCTCACCGAGGGCATGGCGATCGAGACCACGGGTGCGGCGGAAGAGGCCCGGCATTGGATCGGCGACATGCTGGCACAACGCCATCACGTCGAGGGCCAGGATCGCTCCCATCCGTACATCGCCGTCGACATGGCGCGGTGTATCGACTGCCTGCGCTGCGTCCGTATCTGTGCGGAGCTACAGGGGCAGTTCGTCTGGCGCGTCCGGGGCCGCGGGACGGACACCCGGATCGAGCCGGACGGTCCGACCTTGCGCGACAGCTCGTGTGTCGGCTGTGGCGCGTGCGCCGATACGTGTCCGACGGGCGCCATCGAGGACCGATCGCATGCGCCAACCGGATCGCCGGTGCAATGGACCCGCACGACCTGCCCCTATTGCGGCGTCGGGTGCGAGCTGAACGTCGGCACGAACGGAGGGCGTATCGTATCGATCCGGCCGGTGTTCGATGCGCCGGTGAGCAAGGGCCACCTCTGCGTCAAGGGCCGGTACGCCTTCGACTACGTGTCCGCCGCCGACCGGATCACCGAGCCGATGATTCGCGACGGCGCCCGCTGGCGACGCGTCTCGTGGAATGAGGCCCGGGCGTACGTCATCGACCGGTTGCACGTCGTGATCGCGAGCCATGGCCCCGACAGCGTCGGCATCCTTGGCTCGGCCCGCGCGACGAATGAAGACAACTACGTCGCCCAGAAGGTCGCGCGGGCGGTGATCGGCACGAACAACGTCGACTGCTGCGCGCGGGTCTGCCACGCTCCCAGCGCGGCGGCGCTGAAGCACATGCTGGGCGCCGGCTTCGCCACCGGCTCGTATGACGACATCGAGATCGCCCGGACGATCGTGGTGTGCGGGGCGAATCCCACAGAGAATCACCCGATTATCGGCGCTCGCATCAAGCAGGCCGTCCTGCGCGGCGCCCGTCTCATCGTCATCGACCCACGCCGTATCGAGCTTGCGGACCACGCCGACGTCCATCTCGCAATCCGGCCGGGGACGAACGTCCCGGTGCTCAATGCGATCGCCCACACCCTCGTCGCGGAGCATCTGTGCGATCTCGAGTTCGTGGAGCGCCGAGTTGGCTCGTTCGAGGAGTTCCGGCAGTTCATCGAGCGATGGCCGGCCGATCGCGCCGCACAGATCTGTGGCGTGTCCGCCGAGGATATCCGCCGCGCCGCGAGGTTGTACGCCACTGGGCCGTCGCTCAGCATGCATGGTCTCGGGCTGACCGAGCACGTGCAGGGAACGGACGGCGTCATGGCGTTGATCAACCTGGCGCTGTTGACCGGCAATCTCGGAAAGCCTGGAGCGGGAATCAACCCGCTGCGCGGTCAGAACAACGTGCAGGGCGCGTCGCATATGGGATGCGACCCCGCGCTGCTTCCAGGGTCGATCCCCCTTGATGCCGGCCGCGCCGCTTTTGCAGAGCGGTGGCGGGTGCCGCTGCCCGTCACGAAAGGGCTCAACGCCCTCGAGATGCTCGATGCGGCGACTGCCGGACGCATCAAGGCGTTGTGGACGATCGGCTGGGACGTGCTGATGACCAATCCCAATGCCACCGAGACCGCCCGGGCACTGCGGTCGCTGGATCTGGTGATCGTGCAGGACATGTTTCTCACCGAGACCGCACGCGAGCACGGGTCGGTCTTCCTGCCGGCCTGCTCGTCGTACGAAAAGGACGGCACGTTCATGAACGCTGAGCGCAGGATTCAACGAGTCCGCGCTGCGTTGAGGCCCGCCGGAAGCTCGAAGCCCGACTGGCAGATCCTCGCCGACGTGGCGCGCGCCATGGGCGCCGAAGGATTCAATTTTGCCAACCCCGAAGAGATCTGGAACGAAGTGCGGTCGCTCGCGGCGGGTGCCCGGGGAATGACCTACGGGCGGCTGGACGCCGCCGGTTTGCGCTGGCCGTGCCCGGGCGAGGACCACCCAGGCACCTCCTCGCTCCACATCGATGCATTCACGTGCGGTCCGCGCGCCACGCTCCAGCAGATCGAATACCGCCCGAGTCCTGAAGCGGTGTCGACCGCCTATCCGTTTCAACTGACGACCGGGCGCTGCCTCTATCAGTTCAATGCCGGCACGATGACCGGACGGACACCGAATCGCGAGCTGCGGCCGTCAGACCTGCTCGACATGGCGCCAGACGACGCCCGCGAAAACGGATTTGGCGACGGCGATCGGGTCCGGGTGGTGAGCCGCTATGGCGACGCCGTTCTGCCCGTGCGTGTGAACCCGGCGACGGCTCGAGGACAGCTGTTTGCCACGTTCCACACGCCGGCGTTCCACGTGAACACGCTGATCGGCGCCCACCGCGACTCAATCACGGGCACGCCCGAATACAAGCTGACGGCTGTGCGCGTCGAGCGCCTGCTGACAGGCGGACCCTTCGGATTCAGACCACCGGCGGGATCCAACCTGTCAGGAACGCCTTCAGATAGCGGTCGGTCGAACGTTTGAGTTCCGCGGCGTGCCCCTCGAAGTAGATGCGCCCGTTCCTGAGCACGATGAAGTCGGCTTCCTCGGCCTTGTCGTGATGAGCGAGCACGACGGAGGGACGCCCGTTGCGCATCACCGCTTCATGCGTGGCGATGTAGAAGGCGTCAGGCAGCTGGTGGGTCACGACGATTGACGTGACGTGCTCGATGTCACGCAGCTTGACGATCTCGTTGACCACCGTCTTCGCCGTGATCGGGTCCAGTCCGGAGGTGGGATCGTCGAACAGCAGCAGCTGCGCGCGCGCGGCCATGGCGCGCGCGATGGCCACGCGGCGGCGCTGTCCACCTGACATCTCTGATGGCATCCGGTCGATGTATTCCTCGAGTCCGATGAAGCCCAGGACTTCCTCGACGCGGCGCCGTACCTGCTCCGGTGGCATGTCGGTTTCCTCGTAGAGCCTGTAGCCGACGTTCTCCGCCACCGACAGCGAATCGAAGAGGGCGTTCTCCTGGAACAACATCCCGATGTCGCCGCGCACGGCCATCATCTGCGCCTCGGTCATCGTGTCAATGCGCTGTCCATTCACACGGATGATGCCGGAATCCGCCCTCAGAAGGCCAAGGATCAGCTTGAGGACGACCGATTTCCCGGAGCCGCTCGCGCCGAGCAGCATGAGCATCTGTCCGGTGCGCACCGAGAAGCTCACATCGGTGAGCACGACGTTGTCATCGAAGGCCAGCGACACCCTGTCGAATGTCACTGCCGGCGCGACGGGAGCCGTGGCCACCGGTGTGGACGGCGCCGTGTCCGGGTGTGCGAGCAGCGTGATCGCCATCGCCTACGCCACGCGGCGGCCCGTTGCCGCGGCGTGATCACGCGACGCCTCGCGTGCAACGCGCCGGCCGAAGTCTTCGGCAAGCGTCCGCAGATCCGCCCAGTCTGTGTACTCGTAATCCCGGCTCGTATCGGTGTCGCCACCCGCCTTCCGGATAATCCGCTTCATGACCCAGCGCCGAGTGGCCTCGATTACGTCGACGCTGGCCCCCCGACGTCGAAGGGTCGCGGCGATCGACCGGCCGACCTTCGTCGTGTGGCCTGTCGTCGTTCCGTAGGACACAAGAATGCGAGCCATGGGCGTCCTCCTCGACCGCTTCGATTACCCGAACCACAAGAAGGGCAGACCATGTGCCAAGCGCTGCGGCGCGGAATACAGGGTTCGCCCTCTGGCCCGCGCCATCCGGGTTGAGGATAGTCCGCAGTCGCTCCGCGTTTTTCCCCATACCTCGACCGCAGCGACTGGAAAAGAGCCCCCGTTCGCAATGTCGCCGCGAGTACGCCAATTGCTGTGGATTGACGCGAGGGTACGGGTACGCGGACCAGGGATACCGCACTGCCGTTCGACTCGGTCGAGGACGATGACCTGCTTCGGCTGTACCTGACTCATGTCGGCCGGCGGAGGCTGTTGACCGCGCGGCAGGAACAAGACATCGGCAGGAAGATCGAAACGGCGCGCAGCGAAATGGTCGCCGCGTTGGCAGCCGTTCCCGCTGCGCGGCAGACGCTTCTCGGCCTGGCGGGTGCGGTAAACCGTGAGCAGGCGCCGGCCTCGGCGCTGATTCTGCTTCCCGACGGCGGCGCACTGCCGCCGGAGAGGCGCGCGCAGATCATGCGGGCCTTCACCCGCGTGCGGCGGTTGGACGCCGCCATCGCACGCTGCGAGCAGCGCATGGCCGGTCCCCGGGCCGCGGTGGCGGGCCAGGCGCGGTGCCGCCGCGAGGTCGCGCGGCTGACGGAACGCATCGCCGTGATCCTTCGCGAGCTGCCGATTCGCCCGTCCGTGATCGACGACATCGCTGCCCAATTGCGCAGCCTCGAAGGGTTCCGCGAGCGGCTCGGCGACGTGCTCGAAAAGGAGCAGGCACTTCTGGACGCCAAACGCGAGCTGATCGAACCGAACCTGCGGCTGGTCGTGTCGATCGCCAAGCGATACCGCAATCAAGGGCTGTCGCTGCTCGACCTGATTCAGGAAGGGAATCTCGGACTGATGAAGGGGGTCGATCGGTTCCAGTACCGCCGCGGGTTCAAGTTCTCGACCTACGCCACCTGGTGGATCCGCCAGGCCATTACTCGAGCGATCGCCGACTGCGGCCGCACGATCCGGCTCCCGGTCCATGTGATCGAGTCGGTCAACAAGCTGATGCGTGCACGGACGGAGTTGCTCGCACGGCTGGGGCGCGAGCCCCGCCCCGACGAACTCGCGGCGCATTTGTCGCTGTCCGTCGAGCAGGTACTGCGGCTGCTCGACGCGGCGAGGCTGCCGATGTCGCTCGACGCGCCGGCCGGTGACCGTGAAGGTCTGCCGCTTGGCGATTTCGTGCAGGACGTTACGCAGGGTTCTCCGGAACAGGACATCATTCGCCGCCAGCTCGGCCGGGACGTTGAGTTGGCCATGCATCCGCTCACAGATCGGGAGCGGGAGGTGGTTCGTCTCAGGTATGGGCTCGGCCTCGAGCGTGCGTGGACGCTTGCGGAAATCGGCCGTCGGTTCTCGCTGAGCCGCGAGCGCATCCGCCAGATCGAGAGCCAAGCGGTCGCCAAGATGCGCGCTGCCCGTAAGCCGGCCGCGTGAGCGTGGCGCCGACCCGCTCTATTCCTGCCCTCGCAGGCTACGCAGGTAATGCAGTCGCGACTCTACCTCCGTGAGCCTCGAGCACGCGTAGAGCGATGCGTCGATGAGAAGCTGGCGGGCCTCCATATCGTCGCGCGTCCTGAGCGCCTGCGGGTCCTGACCCGCGCCTGTGATGTAGGCCGAGATCAGCTCCCGCTCGAGTTCAGCGAGCGGCTCTTCCATCGGCCGGACATCGGCTTCGTCTCTGGTCATGATGGGTACCCTCGGTGCTCCTCGAATGCACCCCTTGCGCCAAGTGTCGCGTACGGACGTTCGGACCTCCGGACGGCGGTCGATTTGTGCGTCTTGCCTTTCGGCTCGCCCCACACCCGAGTACGTAGTGTCCGCCTTCAGGCGGACCAGCCGGGTCCGGCTAAAGCCGGCCACTACGTGCCCTCGTCACATGCCGCAAGACGCCCCTGGTGCGCCCTTACCATTCCCAGCGGCGGCGGCGCGGTCGCAGGAAGAACCCTGCGCAGAATCCGACAAGTGATCCAACCACTGCGCCGGTGAACATTGCCGCGCCAAGCGACCGCAGCGGATGACGCCGCACTGCAGTTGCGGTCTCCGCGGCCAGCTCCTCGGCCGAATGACGCGCGTTGGTTACGACACGCCGCGTATCCCGCAGCTTCGCTTCCACTTCCTCGCGCGTCGGCCATCGGCATGGGGCGGCTGACTGTTCCTGCGGAACGGCAGTTGCCATGACACACCTCCAGTGTCAGAGTCAGCAACCACCGTACCTCGGCTCGACGCACGCTGGCCTTGGACGCCGGGGTCCCGTCGTGCGGGCCGCGGGAACTATTCGGCCGCGATGTGCGCGAATTCCCGCATGCCTCGCACTGGCACCAGCCGTTGTGCCCCGCAAACCGCCGCGTCGCGACCAAGCACGATGGCACCACCATTGCGGCATTTTTCGATGGGAGGATCCATGAAAGGATCCGGCGGACTCATCGCCGCGATGCTTGCCGTTGCCGCGCTGCTGGCGCCGACTGTCCTCGGTCAGAGCGACTCGCTACCCGCGCCAGTGAGGATCCCGCCCGACGCCATCGGGCTCGAAGGGATCCCGACGGTGCGGGTTGACGCGGCGGAGGGCGGCGCGACGCGGCGCGTGCTCACCGAGGCGGAATCGGCGAAGAGCCGCCTTCGCGTGAAAATCATCGACGGGCAGTACTACTGGACGAGTCGCGACAACCGACGTCTCCGGCTGGATGCGTCCGGTCCGTTTACGTATCTGTCGTCGGAGCCGGGCAGCTACGTCAAGTTGACCCGCATCAACGACACGCTCGCGTATCTCGAACACGTCGACACGCCGACCGGGAGCGTCACGTGGTGGGGCGAGCTGCAGATCGTTGTCGGGAAATAGCGGCTCGCGGTTTACCGAATGCCTTCCACCAGCCGACCAGCAGCGGAATCGTGAACGTGAGGGCGTAATACAGAAATACGTCCAGCTTGTAGTATCCGTCCGCCGGTCTGAATGCCTTGACGATGAAGAAGTAGTCAAAGACGACGGCGATCACCGTCCAGACGTGCGCCAGGGCGACATAGTGCCAGAGCCGATTCGCCCTGACTCGTCTCAACAGAACCCACAACGTCACGACGATGCCGGCTGGCATGATCAGCCAGCCAATCAATGATGGAGACACGACGAAGAACAGGAGGATGCCGAGTACGTAGCCGAAGACCCACAGAACGAATCCCCAACCCGCCGCCTCTTTGAGTAGTGCTTCGTACATCGGTCGCTCGTTACATGGCCTCGCCGGCCGTAAGAGGCCGGTCCGTCTTCGGCTCTGGCTGTTCGGCCATTGTGACATCGCCTCCTCCTTCGTTCGCGATCACATCGAGGGCAATTCCAGCGGCCGCGCGAGCGATTGCGGCGACCGCCATGGTGGCGCGGCCGCAAAATCGTATTCACCCAGAATGAGGACCGGCGTCCCGAGCTTCAGCACGCGGGTCCCGTCGGCATCCAGCGTCCATGTATCCGCCCACTCGAACAGCCATCGCGCGTCGGCGCCGAGCATCCGTATGCATCCGTGGCTGGCGGGGCGGCCGGGCAGATCCTGCTCGTGGAAGGCGAGGCCGACGCGGTTCTCGAAATTGAACGACCACGGCATGATCCAGTCCGGATCGATCGTGCTGACGTGCGACTGCTTCCGCCAGTTCAGGTGGAACAACCCGGACGGCGTCGGGTCTGTTCGCCGGCCGCTACTGACGGGCCCCCAGTGGACCAGCACACCGTACTCGTACGCCCCGAAGACCTGCGCCGGCGTATAGACGACGACCACGCGGGGATGCTGCTGACCTGAAGGGAAGCGTCGCGGCATCGGGCTGTACGCCAGCTCGTCGTCAACCCACACATCCGGAACCACCAGGGAGGGAAGGCGATCAAGATGATCGAGGTCGGCTCGATTGAGCTTCTGCAGCACGACCAGCTGGTCCGCCGTGAAGCGGTCACGCACGCCGGGGCCGCCCGCGCCTGATGCTTCGACGTGGTAGGTGATGGCGCTTAGAGACAGCGCCAGGAGCAGCGGGCCGGCGCCCATGTCAATCCTCCTGTCATCTAGTCGCGCCCGACGGTGCACGACCGGGCGTGATCGGATGCGACTCGAAGTGATACGCGAGCTGCGCACCAAAAACGGGCACGGCACGCACGTTCGAGCGGGTCGTGACGAGCAGAACGGTCAACTCCGGACGAAACGCTACGTGCCGCGCCAGGAAGACGTCGGCGCCGCCCCCGAACGCCATGGCGAAATCATCGAATGCGCGGGCCCGCCAATCGCCGGCCATCGCCACCATGCGGCGCTCGTACAGGCGCGGCATCCGGGAAGGCGGCGCGTCAAACATCGCTCGATACATCCCGACCCCCGCCGAGACGAACGGCACGGCGGGCCGGCTGTGCAAGATTGGCATGCGCGCCCCGAGCAGGGCGGCGAATCCATCCTGGCCGGGACCGGCCGCGAGCCACAGGCCGCGGCCCTCGATCGCGAGGTGCGGGGTGAACTCCCAGCCGACTGCGCCGCCGGCTGCGAAGTCCGTGCGGGACTCGACAGACGCCGCACCCGCGAATCCTGCGAGCGTCGTCCCGTGATGCCAGTCCGTCTTTGCCGCGGTCTGTGCGGACGCCTGAGCCGCGATGCCTGCCATTGCGGCGGCGACGATCCAGACGCCGGTCCTGGCGTGCGGTCCATGAGCGCGTGTCGAAGTCCTCATGATGTCACCCTCTTCCATGCGGAGATGGGACGATCAGCACCGGGCATGTGGCGGCGCGGATCACGCGCGCGGTATTCGAGCCGAACAGCAACAGATCGACTGCGCCGCGCCCGTGGACGCCCATGACGATGAGGTCGGCCGTCTGTTCAGCGGCCAGGCGAAGAACCTGGCGGTAGGCAGCCCCCTCCCGGACCGCCGTCTCGACGTGACAGTAGGTGCGGACCGATGGAGGGACCAGCTCGCGAAGGCGAACGAGGCATTCCGCTTCGGCCGCGGCATGGCACTGATCGACGTTGAAGTCGGAGGGTACGGGAATGGGCTGCCGAAGCTCGGGTGGGACCTCGATTGAATGGAAGAGCGTCAGGTCCGCGTCGGCTTCTTCGGCCAGGCTCATTGCATATTCCAGCGCGCCGAGGGAGGCGTCCGAAAAATCGATGGCGCAGAGAATGCGCGGCCGGCCGCCGTGAAGCAGTCCCGCCCCTTCGGCGTCCGCCGCGCGCGGCGGCACGACCATGATGGGACACGGCGATTTTCTCACCACTTTTTCCGTGACGGAGCCGAGCAGCAGCCGTTCGAAGCCGGATCGGCCGTGGCTGCCGATCACGATCAGGTCGGACGCCAGCGTCGTCGCCCGGTCCAGGATTTCCCTGGGGACGTCCGATGCGCACCGCGCAACGAAGCTGACCGGCACACCCGGCGGCGTCTCACCGGCGAACGCCCGCATGCTGGTGAGCAACAGTTCGTGGTTGGGATCGGCGAGCGGGACGCCGGGCACGTCCATGTTCGGCAGGTTGACAAATACGTGGAGCACGGTAACGCTCGCCTCGTACCACCTGGCGACGGCAATGGCGTGATCGAGCGCATGCCGCGAAAACTCGGAGAAGTCGACCGGACACAGGATGCGCGTGATCTGAATCACGAATGGCGCTCCACCGCCTGCGCTTCATCACCGCACGCCACGTGCCACAGCAGAAGGCGGGAAGAGGCGCGATTTGCTGGACGATCGCGGCGGGGCAGGCCTGGCACTGCGAACTAATTCGCGGCGCCCGCGAATTTCAGCCGATAGCGGGTGCGGTCAGTACGAGATCCGCCGCATTGGGGACGGTTGCGGGTCCCGCCGGCTCACGCGCACGCGCACATCGACGGCGAGGACGCTGCGCTCGAGGACCTTCAGCGGATTGATGTCCAGCTCCTGAATCTCAGGAGCGATGGCCATCAGGGCGGAGACGCGCAGCAGCGTCTGGACGAGAGCCCGTTCGTCGGCGGGAACGTGGCCGCGGTAACCTCGAAGAAGGCGCACGCTCTTGAGACCGCCGACCATCTCCTCGGCGGCACGATCGGTCAGCGGGTGCAGCCGGAAGGCCGTGTCGGCGAGCAGATCGACGAGGACCCCGCCGCTGCCGCAGGCCATCAGCGGTCCGAACGTCGGGTCCACGACGGCGCCGACGAGCAGCTCGACGCCGCCCGGCACCATCTGCTGGACGAGGGCCGCCGTCATCGTGTGGCCGAGGCGAGACGCGAGCGCGTGAAACGCGGAGCGCAGGGAGGCCTCGTCTCGAAGCCCAAGCACGACGCCTCCGACTTCGCTCTTGTGCAGAATCTCCGGCCCCGCCGCCTTCAGTGCCACCGGATAGCCAATCTCGCGTGCCGCCGCTACCGCCTCCTCGTCACTCTTTGCCAGCCGCGCGGCCGCGGTGGCGATTCCCACTGCGCCGAGCAGGCGCTGGGCCTCGTCGGGAGTGAGCCACCCATCGCCGCGCGCCAGCGCGCGATCGATGATCTCGCGCGCGATGCCGCGCTGAACGTCGCGGAATTCCGGCACCGAGCCCTGTGGCTGCCGCCGCCAGGCGCCGTAGGCGGTCGCGCGCGCGAGCGCGGTGACCGCGGCCTCCGGGAACAGGTACGAGGGAATCGGAGCGAGCTCAGGAGGCGCCCCACGACTGCTGATGAAGTTCGCGAGCACCGGCTTCGACGCACCCGCCGCACCCGCCGCGATCGCGCGCGCCACCTCGTCGGGCTTCGTGACGAGGGGCGGAATGAAGATCACCAGCACGCTGTCGACGTTCGCATCGGCCAGCAGCACTCGCGTCGCGCGTTCATACTGCGCGGCGGTGGCCGACGCGATCATGTCGACGGGATTGCCGAGGCTGGCAGCAGCGGGCAGGAATTGCTGCAGCTCTGTGCGGGTCTCGGCGCTCAGGGGTGCGAGTGCGAGTCCCAGCGCTTCGCAGGCATCCGCGGCCAGGATCGCGGGTCCGCCGGCGTTGGAAAGGATCGCCACGCGTGGTCCGGCGGGGAGCGGCTGATGCGCCAGGAGCGCGGCGACGTCGAACAGTTCCTCGAGCGTGGCAGTCCGGATCACGCCCGCTTCGCGGAAGAGCGCATCAACGACGACGTCGCTCGCGGCCAGCGCGCCGGTGTGCGAGGAGGCGGCGCGCGCGCCGGCCTGTGATCGGCCCGACTTGACCGCGACGATCGGCTTCTTCCCGGCAACGCGGCGCGCAATCTGCGCGAAGCGGCGCGGGTTGCCGAAGCTCTCCAGGTAGAGCAGGATGACGTCGGTCCGGGGGTCGTCGGCCCAGTACTGAATCAGATCATTGCCCGACACATCCGCCTTGTTGCCCACCGACACGAACGTCGAGATGCCGAGATTGAGCTGCCTGACGTAGTCGAGAATCGCCAGGCCAAGCGCGCCGCTCTGTGTGGAGAACGCCACGCGCCCTTCGATCGGCGCCACTGGCGAGAAGGTCGCGTTCAGCCGCACCGCCGGATCGGTATTGATGATGCCCATGCAGTTGGGACCGATCATGCGGATACCTGCGGTCCGGACCTTGCGCAGGATCTCCTGCTCGAGCGTCCGGCCCGCCGAGCCCGTTTCCCCAAATCCGGCGCTGATGATAACGAGCGCCTTGACGCCTTTGGCGATGCATTCGTCCACGACCGGGCTCACCTGCGCGCACGGCACACAGATCACCGCGAGGTCTACTTCGCCGGGAATCGCCGTCACGCTCGGGTACGCCCGTACTCCGTCGATCGACGTGGCGGTGGGATGCACGGCGAAGAGCCGTCCTGTGAAGCCTCCCGCCGTGACGTTGTGCAGGATTTCGGATCCGATCTTTCCGCGCTCACGATTCGCGCCGACGATCGCGGCCGTCCGCGGCTCGAAGAAGCCCTTCATCGACGCGGTGGCCGCGGCCTGCGACCGCTCGGCGGACCTGGTCTCGTAGCGCGCCGTCGGATCGAGTGCCAGCACGACATGAAATACGCCGCCTTCGAGCTGGCGCTCGGTTTCGAACCCCGAGTCGAGGAACACCTGCATCATCTGCCGGTTGTCCTGGAGCACGTAGGCGTCGAAGGTCGTGATGCGATGGTCGCGGGCGATGGCGGCCAGCACTTCCAGCATGCGGGTGCCGACGCCGCGTCCCTGCAGCGCGTCGGCGATCGCGAACGCCACTTCGGCGCGATCGACGGCCTTCGGGTCGCGAAAATACACCGCGACGCCGCTGATACGACCGCCCGCTTCGGCGACCAGGACGAACTCGTTCTCGTGATCGGCCCGCAGCAGCCGCGACACCTCAGTTTCGCTTCCGGTGGCGGTCGCAAAGAATCTGAACCGCCGGCTTTGAGGCGACAGCCGGTCGTACAGCCCGAGCAGCTCATCTCGGTCGCCGGGACGGATCGGCCTCAAGCGAAGGGTAGACCCGTCGCGCAGCACGACATCCGATTCATACTGAGTGGGGTAGGTCATAGTACGACTTGAATGGCAGGTCCGATGAAGGTTGACGATCGCGGCGTCCTGGTGTCGTGCCCGTCGTGCGGAAGCACCAACCGGCTGACGTATCGCACACTCGAACGCCAGGTGCGCTGCGGCAAGTGTCACACGACGCTGGCAGCGCCGTCACATCCCATCGAGGTGCCCACCGGGTTCTTCGATGCCTTGATCTCTGCCTCCTCGGTGCCCGTCGTCGTGGATTTCTGGGCGCCCTGGTGCGGCCCGTGCCACGCGATGGCGCCCGAGTTCGAGAAGGCAGCTCAGCGCCTGGCGGGGAAGGCGCTGGCCATCAAGGTGAATACCGAGGCGGAGCCCGAGCTCGGCGAGCGATTCGGAATCCGTTCGATCCCCACTCTGGCCGTCTTCCGCCGGGGCCGCGAGGTGACGCGTGTCGCCGGTGCACGACCCGCCGCGGACATCGAGCGGCTGGTGTCGGCCGCTGCTTCCATGTCCTAGCGCACCGCGGGATCTTTCCGGTTCCCGAGTGAAAAACCACGCTGCCTTCAGGTACGTCGAGCTCAGCAACCGCCATTTCCCTCATGTTGCCGTCCAATCGCTCCGGCATAGTAGATGCCTGACGCGATCTGGAATGTGGCGCTCGCCATGCTCTTCGGAGGGTCGGGTCCATACGGCGGCAGACGCCTCTGGTGAACGTGGCGCGCGATCAGAGATGGTGAAGGAAGCGACGGAGTCCGGCCACGGGGAGCATCACCTTCAGAACTAGACCGTGGCGCCCTCGTCACATGCGCGGCCGGACCGGTTCTGACGCGCGTAGTGCTCCAGATGATCACTGAAGACCAGACCGAGGTCGTGGAGTTTCTGGCGTCGCCCGACACTCACGCGGGCGCCGCGGTCGAGCGCGTCGAAACACACGCCTCAATCGTCTTTGTCGCTGGCACGCGCGCCTGGAAGCTCAAACGTGCCGTCCGCTACGACTATCTGGATTTCTCGACAGCAGAGCAGCGCAGACTGATGTGCGAAGCGGAAGTGCGCATCAATCGGCGCACCGCGCCCACGGTGTACCGCCGCGTGGTAGCCGTGACTCGTGAGCACGACGGATCGCTGGCACTCGGCGGCTCCGGCGCTGCCGTGGACTGGCTCGTCGAGATGGTCCGCTTTGATCAGGACGGACTGTTTGACCGGCTCGCGGCGCGTGATGCGCTGGATATCGAGTTGATGCGTCCCCTGGCCACGGCCATCGCCCATTTCCACCTGGCCGCCGAACGCCGCCCGGACCATGGCGGCCGATCCGGGATGACGTGGGTTGTCGACGGCAATGCCATCGGTCTTGCCGAACAGGGCGCGGGGATCCTCGATCCCGCCGTGTCCGCCACGGTGACGAGCCAGGCACGGCAGGCGCTCGAGCGCTACGGCACGCTGCTGGAGACCCGACGCGACGCCGGATTCGTTCGCCAATGCCACGGCGACCTGCATCTTCGCAACATCGTCCTGCTCGATGGCCGCCCGACGCTCTTCGACGCGATCGAATTCAACGACGAGATCGCCTGTATCGACGTCTTGTACGACCTGTCGTTCCTGCTGATGGATCTCTGGCGAAGACGCTTGCCGCGCCATGCGAACGTGCTCTGGAACGGCTATCTGACCGACACCGCCGATCTCGAGGGTGTGGCGTTACTGCCATTGTTTCTCTCGTGCCGGGCGGCGATACGAGCAAAGACGAGCGCCACCGCCGCCACGCTCCAAAGCGATTCACGGCGCCGTACTGAGCTGGAAGAACTCGCCCGAGACTACCTGGCGACGGCCGCCGTGCTGCTCCGGGCGCCGGCGCCGTGCCTCATCGCTGTGGGCGGCGTCTCCGGAACCGGCAAATCGACCCTCGCGCTGGCGCTCGCACCGTCGGTCGGTGCCGTTCCAGGCGCGGCAGTGATCCGCAGTGACGAGATCCGCAAGCAGCTGTGCGGCGTCGAGCCGCTGGTGCGTCTCGGCCCGGAGGGCTATGCGCCGGAAGTATCCAGTCGGGTGTACACCACGGTCGCGGAGCGCGCCGCGCGTCTCGCCCGAGGCGGTCATGCCGTGATCGCGGACGCCGTCTTCGCACGCCAGGCAGACCGGGAGGCGATTGAGCGGGCCGCCGCTGCTGCTGGTGTCCCGTTTGTCGGCCTGTGGCTCGACGCGCCCGAAGACGTGCTGCTCGCGCGCGCCGCTCGCCGTCGTCGCGATCCGTCAGACGCGGATGCCGGCGTGATCCAAAGCCAGCTCATTCAAGAGACAGGTCCGATTCTGTGGCACCGCGTTGATGCGTCACGCGCCGCTGAGAACGTTCTGCAGTACGCGATCGGTGTGCTGAATGACCGTCTGAAACCGGTCTCCCCGAGCTGACTTCAACAACGTGGGAGCGTCGCAGCGGAAAGCACGCGTTGCCTGCTGTGCGTTTCTTCGACGCCCATGCGAATAGCGAAAATCTCTCGCGGCGCGGGTGTTTTTCCGCAGCGCCCCTCGCGGCTGACAGCGCCATTGCACAAACGCTCCGAACTGCGCGACATCGATCCAGGCAGGACTTGTGCGTTTGCGATGGTGAGGCTGTTGATGAGTATGGGTTGGAGAACGGTCCGCGCGAGCCGTGCGGAACGGACGCGCGCGCTGCCGGGCGACGAGTTAATTGCCCGGTCAGCGGGCTCGTTCACGCACGCCATCACCATCCGGCGGCCGCCGCGCGACGTCTGGCCGTGGCTCGCGCAGATGGGTGCCGGCAGCCGCGCCGGTTGGTACAGCTACGACCGCGTCGACAACCGCCGGCACCCGAGCGCCACGTCAATCGTGCCCGAGCTTCAACTCCTGGCCGTCGGCATGGTGTTTCCCGCGCTCCCGGGGGTCACCGACGGCTTCATGCTCCTGGGATTCGAGCCGGAGCGCTTTCTGCTTCTTGGGTGGCCGGGACCGGACGGGACTCCGCTGGTGAC
>Ga0075428_100000331_pt1 | contig 46981 bp, 46 predicted proteins | sample RhiMetdeltSRZDD2_FD_75291 | JGI IMG/M metagenome (GOLD analysis project Ga0075428, IMG submission 75291) | Populus rhizosphere microbial communities from Tennessee, USA - Rhizosphere MetaG P. deltoides SRZDD2 | ecosystem: Host-associated > Plants > Roots > Rhizosphere > Soil | place: USA... | reverse complement strand
GACGGAATCCCACCACGGCCTTGCCGGCGGCGGCGCTCAGCGGCGGATCCACGGAGCGGAGCACGAACGGTGTCAGCAAGCGCACGTGCTCCAGCCGCGCGCCGAGGATCCGGCGCTCCAGCGCTTCGAGATAGACGGTGACGTCCGGCAGCTCCGGCACGGTCAGGCTCGCACGAGGCCGTAGAGCACGTGATCGCCCGTGCGCCCGTCCTTGGTGACGCTGAGCCGGGTGCGCCCCTCGCGTGAGTAGCCGGCTTTCTCGAGCACGCGCATGGAGGCCGGATTCCACTCGAAGACGCCGGCCTCCAGCCGGCACAGATCGAAGGACTCGAACGCATACTGGCTGACGGCGCCCACGGCCTCGGTGGCGATCCCGCGGCCCCAGAAGGGCTCGCCCAGCCAGTAGCCGATCTCGGCGGAGCGACGGAAGATGTCGGTCCCGAGCCGCAGCCCGATGCCGCCAATGGCCTCGCCGCTCACCACGATGGCGAAGTTCGCCACCGGCGATTCCACGCTGGCGAGGCTGATCCACTCCTTGGCATCCGCGGGGGTGTACGGAGATGGGAAGCGGTCACGCAGGTTGCGCCATACGTTGCGGTTGTCGGCGTACCGGACCAGGGAGGCTTCGTCGCCCTCGCGCCAGGCCCGGAGCGTCGACCGCGACAGCGGGATCTTTACGCTCAGACCGGCTCGACCTCCACGCGCGCGTCGAACGCGGCCTGACCGCCGGAGAAGCCGAAGGCGTCGACGGCGGCGTCGGGGATCACCGAGGCGCCGGCCGTGAGCTCGTTGAGGCCGAGCCAGCCGTCGCGCATCCACACCGTGCCGGGCGGGATCCGTGTGGTCACCAGCGCCCGCGCCGACAGCGCGCCGCGCTCGTTGTGAATGCGGATGGCCGCGCCGTCCGTCACGCCGCGCGCGGCGGCGTCGGCCGGCGAGATCCAGAGCACGGGGCCGGGATCCGCCTTCGCCAGCGTCGGCAGCGCCTGGCCGTGGTCGTAGAAGCCGTGGAAGTGCGTGAGGGTGCGACCCTGACGCAGCGTGAGCGGAAACGGCGTCGCCGCCGCCGGCGCCTCGTGCACGGGGAGCGGCGGTAGGCCGAGATCCGCCGCCCGGGTCGAGTAGAGCTCGATCTTCCCCGAGGGCGTCGGGAATTTCAGATCCGGATGGGCGACGTGCGAAACGTTCAGCGCGCGCATCCCGCCTTCCGCGGTCAGGGCCGCCACCGAGGCGTGTCCGGTGGCCGGATGATCGAGGATCGCGTCGAGCGGACCGCTGTCGCTCGACCAGGGGAAGAAGTCGTCCAGGCCGAGCCGCCCCGCCAGCTCGCGCAACACCCACACGATCGACCGCGTGCGTCCTGCCGGCTCCAGGATCTTCGGCATCAGGTAGAGATGCGTGTTGGTGCTCTTGCAGCCGAGCTCCTCGAGCCACGCGGTGGCCGGCAGCACCACGTCGGCGAAACGCCGCGCGGTGTCGTTCAGGAACAGATCGTAGGTGACGACCAGGTCCTGCCGGGCCAGACCCTCCGCGACGCGGCCGGCCTCGGCGTACGACGAGAGCATGTCGGTGCCGAGCAGGAGCATCACCCGCAGGCGGCCGTCGAGCATCGCCTCGGTGATGCTGGACATCTGGTTGGGGATCCGACCGCGGGTCGGCCGGCGCTCGTCGGCGCCGATGTTCGCAAGACCCTGGCCGTGCGTGGCGCCGCCGTGGCGCGGGCCGAAGCCACCGCCGGCGATCCCGACGTTGCCGGTCAGCGCCGGTAAGCAGCCGATGGCGCGCGCGCCCGTCCAGCTGCCGATCCCTTTGTGCATGCTGCTGCCGCCCAGCAGGATCATCGCCGGCCGGGTCGTCGCGTAGCGTCGCGCGAACGCGACGATCCGCTCGGCCGGGAGCCCGGTGACCTCCGCGGCCCACGCGGGCGAGTGCGCGCGCACGTGCGCGGCCAGCTCGTCAAACCCCACCGTGTGCCCGGTGACGAACGCGCGGTCGACGAGGCCCTCGGCGACGATCACGTGCATCATCGCCAGCGCCAGCGCGGCGTCGCTGCCCGGTCGCACCAGCAGCGTCTCGTCCGACTGTGCGGCGGCCTCCGTCTCGCGCACGTCGATCGTGACGACATGGGCGCCGCGCCGGCGCGCTGCCGTCAGGTGGCGCGCGGTGTTCGGCTGCGAGGCGAGGTTCGCGCCCCACAGGACGATGAGCTCGGCGTGGGCGCCCATGTCCTCCTTGGTGCTCGTCTCCAGAGGGCCGGTGAGGCCGAGACCGAACCCACCGAGCCCCCAGCAGATCATCGTGGGGTTCCACCACTGCGCGCCGTAGAGATTGGCGAAGCGGCGGAGCAGGTGCGACGCCACGCGGGTGCCGTAGTTGTTGGCGAACAGCCCATGCCCCGACCATGCCCCGACGGTGTCCGGCCCGGCCGCGCGCATGCGATCGACGATCAGGTCGAGCGCTTCCTCCCACGTGGCGCGACGCCAGTCGTCGCTCCCGCGCCGGGCTCGGATCAGCGGATCGAGCAGGCGGGCGGGGTTGTCGATGATCTCGCGCGAGGCCTGGCCGCGGATGCAGAGGAACCCGCGACTGTCGGGGTTGTCGGGGTCGCCCTGCACGGACACGAGCCGGCCATCTTCGACGTCGACGAGCATGCCGCAGAGGGTGGGGTGGCAATTCATCGGGCACATCGTGCGCAGGCGGGTCATGACCGCGATGATGCCCTACTCCCGGCCGGCGTGCACGGGCCGCGGCGTCAGGGGCCGGCAGGATCCCGACGAGCCGCCTGCGCGAGCGCCGCGACGGCGGCGACCAGCTCGGCCGGCTCCACCGGCTTGGGCACGTGCATCTGGAATCCCGCCGAGAGCACGCGGATGCGGTCCACGACCCCGCCGTACGCGGTCACCGCCACGGCGGGCACGATCCCCCCGGCGTCGGGCGGCAGGCTGCGCAGGCGGCGGATGAAGGCGTAGCCGTTCTCGTGCGGCATCTCGATGTCGGAGACGATCACGTCCGGGCGCCACGCGGCGAGCATCTCGATGGCCGGCGTCGCGCCCGTTGCGCGCCGGACCTCGGCCCCGGCGACCGCCAGGATCCCGTCGAACATCTCGAGCGTGTCGTGCTCGTCGTCGACGACCAGCACGCGCACACCGCCGAGCGAGGTGAGCGGCGGCGCCGCTCCGACCCGCCGGCTGGCCGGACGTGACTCGTCGTCGGCGGACGGGCGGACCAGCGGCAGCCGTGCCCGGAAGGTGGCGCCCTGATCCACGCCGGGACTCTCGGCGGTCACAGTTCCGCCGTGCAGCTCCACCAGGTGGCGCACCAGGGCCAGGCCGATGCCGAGGCCCCCCTGGGTGCGCGTGCTCGAGCTGTCGGCCTGGCGGAAGCGCTCGAACACGTGCGGCAGCAGGGCGGGCGCGATGCCCTGTCCGGTGTCGCTCACGGCGATCTCGACGCTGGCGTCCACCTGGCTCAGGCGCACGTCGACGCGCCCACCCTTGGGCGTGAACTTGATGGCGTTGGACAGGAGATTCCACACCACCTGCTGCAGGCGATCGGGGTCGCCCCACACCGGCCCGGCCCGCGGGTCGAGCGTGGCGACCAGGGCCAGATCCTTGCTCGCCGCGGCGGGGCGCATGGCCTCGATCGCCGCCTCCACCACGGTGATCGGGTCCATGATCCGGACTTCAAGACGCAGCTTGCCACTCACGATCCGGGAGATGTCGAGCAGGTCCTCGATCAGCTGGCTCTGCGCGCGCGCGTTCCGCTCGATGGCCTCGAGCGCGCGCGCGGAGGTCGCTGGGTCGAGGCGCGCGGTCCGCAGGGTCACCGCCCAGCCCAGCACGGCGTTGAGCGGCGTGCGCAGCTCATGGGAGAGCGTGGCGAGGAACTCGTCCTTCATGCGGTTGGCCGCCTCGGCTTCCTCGCGCGCACGCTGCTCGCGGGCGAGCAGCCTCACGTTGCGGATCGCGATGGCCGCGTGATCGGCCAGCTCGGTCAGGATCGCCTCGTCGTGGTCGGTGAAGGGGCGGACGGTGCGATTGTCCACGTACAGAAGTCCCTCGATCCGCTCGTCGATGGTGATCGGCACGACCATGACCGTGACGATGCGCTCGGTGTTGACGATCTCCCGATAGCCGGCGTCGTCGGCAAACGCCGGCTCCTGGCTCAGGTCGTCGCTCCGAAACGGCTTGCCGGTGTCGAGCACGCGTCCGCCCGCGCCCCGTCCCATCTCGACCGTCAGCCGGTCACCGCTGTGCAACCGCACGCCGGCGCGGACGCGGAATACCATGTCACCGGTGTCGGGCTCACGCAACGCAATGGCGGAGAGGTCGCTGCGACACAACTCGCGCGCGCCCTCGGCCACGGTTTGCAGAATCGTGTCGAGGTCCAGCGAGGCGGCAATGGAACGGGCCAGCGAGGCCAGGAGTGCGGCCCGTCGCTCGGCCGGCACGCGCTCGGGGAGATCGGGCATCGAACTGAGGATAGCGCGCGCCCGCGCGGCGGGCCACTCGAGCACACGACGGCAGGGAAATCTTTTTCACACGTTCGGGCGGGCGCCGGAGGCCGGCTTGACACCCTGGTCGCGGGGGTGATACGAACGCCGGACATGGCCTTCGAACCGACCTCGATCAAGGCGCTGACGTTCGACGTGTTCGGCACCGTCGTGGACTGGCGAAGCAGCATCATCCGGGAGGGTGAAGCGGTGGGCCAGGCCCACAAGCTCTCGGTGGACTGGGGGAAGTTCGCCGACGCCTGGCGCGGGCTTTACCAGCCCATGATGGATCGCGTGCGCACTGGGGAGCTGCCGTGGACGCGGCTGGACGATTTGCACCGCATGGCGCTCGACCGCCTGCTGAAGGATTTCGCCATCATGGGTCTGAGCGAGGCCCAGATCGACGACCTCAACCGTGCGTGGCATCGTCTCGATCCGTGGCCGGACGTCGTGGCCGGCCTCACGCGGCTGAGGCGCAAGTACATCCTCGCCACGCTGTCGAACGGCAACGTCGCCCTCATCGTCAACATGGCGCGGCGGGCCGGCCTGCCGTGGGACGCGGTGCTGGGCGCCGAGGTGGCACGGCACTACAAGCCGCAGCGCGAGGCGTACCTGACCACCGCCGACCTGCTGGGTCTGCGTCCCGAGCAATGCCTGATGGTGGCGGCGCACAACGGCGATCTGGCCAAGGCCTCGGAGGCTGGGTTGCGGACCGCCTTCGTCCCGCGCCCCAAGGAGCACGGGCCCCATCAGACGAAGGACGTGAAGCCGGCCCAGGCGTGGGACGTCGTGGCCGACAGCTTCCTGGATCTGGCGACGCGCCTCGGCTGCTGACGGGTCGCGTAGAATTCCCCATGGACGCCTACCGGGCCGTGGTGGACAAGCGTGATCAGCGGGCCTTCCTGCCGAAGCCCATTTCCGAGGCCGCGCTTCGCCGCATTCTGCAAGCCGCGCGCATGACGGGCAGCTCCAAGAACAGCGAGCCCAACCGCTTCATCGTCATCCAGGATCGCGAGCGGCTCGCAGCGGTAGCCGCGCTGGGCGCACAGGCGCGCTGGGTGGCCAGGGCCGCAGTGGTCGTCGTCATCGCGCAGACCGTGCGGCACGAGTACGACGCCGGCCGGTGCGCCCAGAACATGATGATCGTCGCGTGGGGCGAGGGGATCGGCTCCTGCCCGGCCCACGTGCCGGAGCGCGAGCTGGGCGTGCTGCTGGGTGTGCCGGCCGACCTCCAGCTGAATCGACTGATCGCCTTCGGGTACATCGATCCCGAGCGAGCGGCGCCGCCGCGCAGCGTGGCTCGCCGCCGACTCCCCATCGACGAGCTCACGCATCACGAAAGCTGGTGACCCAATGACCACGACCGAAACCGCCGCTGGCCCCACCCCCGCTCTGCTCGACGCCATCAACGCCGCGTTCAACAGCCGCGATGTCGACCGCATCATGGAGTTCTTCGCCGATGACTGCACGTTCCTGATGGCGCGCGGTCCCGAGCCGGACGGCCGCCGCGTGCACGGCAAGGCGGCGGTGCGCCGCGTGCTGGCCGATCGCTTCAAGGTCATCCGCGACATGCGCTGGGATCATGTCGACCAGATCATCGCCGGCTCGCGCGCCGTCACCGTGTGGATGGTGACCGGCAAGGGCGACGACGGCGAGCACCTCAACTACCGCGGGTGCGATCTCTACGAGTTCCGCGGGGACAAGATCCTGAACAAAGACACGTACTGGAAGCGGGTCGAGCAGGCGGATCGTCTCTAGTGGAGCTCGTGGCATCCGGCGCCGCCGCTGCCGCCGGGCGACGGGCCCGAGGGCCTCGGGCGCGCCATCACGGCTCGCCGGTCGCCGTAACTCGCTCCGGGCCCGACTCGCTTCGAGCCCCCCATCCCCCAGAGGGGGTTGGGTCGCGGTTAGTTGAATCGTCGGCGGCTCGCTCGTCGGGCCCTGCGCTCGAACGGCGACTACGGGTCGCCGTGATGGCGCGCCCGAGGCCCTCGGGCCCGTCACCCGGCGGCAGCGCCACCGGACACCACGAGGTCACTCTTGGCTGAGCGGCCGGTCGCGAAGAAAGTTCCGACCTTCGTAGAGCTGCATGGTGATCGGATTCAGGACGAGTACGCCTGGCTTCGTGACAAGGACAGTGCGGAGGTGACGGCGTATCTGGAGGCGGAGAACGCGTACGCGGATGCGGTCATGAAGCCGACCGTCGAGTTCCAGGAAGCGCTCTACAAAGAGATGCTGGCGCGGATCAAGGAGGATGATCAGAGCGTTCCGTATGTCTTCGGGGGGTGGCTGTACTACTCGCGGACGGAGACGGGCAAGCAGTACTCGATCCAGTGTCGCAAGCGCGCCGCCGAGGCGCCCGAAGAGATCACGCTGGACCTCAACGCGCTGGCCGAGGGCCACGCCTTCCTGGCGCTCGGCGCGTACGCGGTCAGCGACGACGGGCGGTGGCTGGCCTACAGCGTCGACTACACCGGGTTTCGCGAGTACACGCTGTTCGTGAAGGATCTCGTGTCGGGCGAGCTACGGTCCGAGCGGATCGAGAAGGTGTCGTCGGTGGCCTGGGCGGCCGACTCGGCCACGATCTTCTACGTGCTCGAGGACCCGGCCAAGCGACCGTACCGTCTGTTTCGCCATCGGCTGGACGCGCCCGTGGCCGAGGACGCGCTGCTCTACGAGGAGAGCGACGAGCTGTTTCGCCTCGGCGTGTGGCGCTCGCGCAGCCGGAGCCTGCTGTTCGCCGCCAGCGGCAGCTTCACCGCCACGGAATATCGCTATCTGTCGGCCGGCGAGCCGACCGGCACGTGGAATCTCTTGCTCGCGCGGCAGAAGGACCACGAGTACTCGGTGGATCACGGGGCCGGGCCGGCGGGCGGCGTGTTCTACATCCGCACCAACGCCGATGGGCGGCGCAACTTCCGTCTGGTGGCGGCGCCGGTGGCCGACCCGGGCCCCGAGCGCTGGCAGGAGCTGATCGCCCATCGCGACGACGTCATGCTCGAGGACATCGACGTCTTCGCCGCCCACTACGTCGTCCACGAGCGGGCCGACGGCCTGATCCGGCTGCGGGTCACCGAGCTGACCACCGGCAACTCACACCACGTCGAGTTCCCCGAGCCGACCTACGAGCTGTCGGGCGACGTCAACGCGGAGTTCGCCCTGCCCGCCTATCGCTTCCGCTACCAATCCTTCATCACGCCGGCATCGGTGTACGACTACGACGTGGCGGGACGCAAGCTGATGCTGTTGAAGCAGACGCCGGTCCTGGGCGGCTACGATCCGACGCGCTACCGCTCGGAGCGCATCCACGCGATCGCGGGGGACGGCGCCCGCGTGCCCATCTCGCTCGTCTCGCCGGTGGGGGAGCCGCGCGACGGCTCGAGCCCGCTCTTCCTGACCGGTTACGGCGCCTACGGCATCCCGTACCCGGTCACCTTCTCGTCGAGCCGGCTGAGCCTGCTCGAGCGCGGCGTGACGGTGGCCATCGCCCACATCCGCGGTGGTGGCGAGCTCGGCAAGCGCTGGCATGACGACGGGCGGATGCTGAACAAGCGCAACACGTTCACCGATTTCATCGCCGCCGCCGACGCGCTCGTGGCCCGCGGCTACGCCGCGCGCGACCGGCTGGTGATCGAGGGCGGCAGCGCGGGCGGCCTGCTGATGGGCGCGGTGCTGAACCTGCGACCCGACGTCGCCCGCGCCGCGCTGCTCCGGGTGCCGTTCGTGGACGTCATCAACACGATGCTCGACGAGTCCCTGCCGCTCACCGTCGGCGAGTTCGAGGAGTGGGGCAACCCCAAGATCCGCGAGCACTACGACTGCATGAAGACCTACTGCCCCTACACGAACCTCGGCCCGCGCGCCTACCCACGGATCCTCGTGCGCACGTCGATCAACGACAGCCAGGTCATGTACTGGGAGCCGGCCAAGTGGATCGCGAAGCTGCGCGCCGTGGGACGGCCCGTGGTACCGCCGCTGTTCAAGATCAACATGGCGGCCGGCCACGGCGGCTCGTCCGGCCGTTACGATGCGCTGCGCGAGCTGGCCCTCGACTACACCTGGGTGCTCGGCGTGCTCGGCCTCGGGCCCGCCGGCGCCGGGTCCCGATCGGGAGGAGCGGACTCATGAAGATCGCCAGGGTGGAGCATCTCCACGCCGATGCCGGCCAGCGCAATTTCGATTTCCTGAAGCTCACCACCGACGACGGCCTGGTGGGCTGGAGCGAGTACAACGAGTCGTTCGGTGGCCTCGGCGTCTCCGCGGTGATCGACGGGCTGGCGCCGCTCATCATCGGCCGTGACGCCCGCGCCTGGGAGACAATCGTCACCCAGCTCTACGCGGTCCGGCGGCAGGCCTCCGGCGGCGTGATCCAGCAGGCCATCGGCGCCATCGAGAATGCGCTGCTCGACGTGAAGGCCAAGGCGCTCGGCGTGCCGGTCTACGAGCTGCTCGGCGGTCCGCAGCGCGATCGCATCCGCCTTTACTGGTCGCACTGCGGGACGTATCGCCTGCAGTGGTCCAAGGAGATGCAGATCCCGGCGCTGCGTACCCTCCAGGACTGCGTGAACATGGGCAAGGAGGTCGTGAGCCGCGGCTTCACGGCCCTCAAGACCAACGTCTTCGTGCTGGGGGCCGATGCGTATCTGCACTCCCCGGGCTTCGCGCGGCGGGGCCCCGGCTTTCCCGAGCTGAACGCCGACCGCCACGTGTTCAACGCGGTCCGCAATCAGCTGGCGGCCTTTCGCGAGGGCACCGGCCCCGACGTCGACATCCTGGTGGATCTGAACTTCAACTTCAAGACGGAGGGGTTTCTCAAGATCGCGCGGGCCATCGAGCCCTTCGACATCTTCTGGATCGAGATCGACACGCGCGACGCGAAGGCCCTGCACTACATCCGCTCGCGCACGACGATTCCGGTCGCCTCCTGCGAGTGCCTGTTCGGCCGTCGCGACTACCGGCCGTATTTCGAGAACCAGTCGGTGGACGTGGCCATCATCGACACGCCGTGGAACGGCGTGGCCGAGTCGGCCAAGATCGCGGCGATGGCCGACGCTTACGAGGTCAACGTGGCGCCGCACAACTTCTACGGCCACCTGGCCACGCTGATGAACGCGCATTTCTGCGCGGTGGTGCCGAATCTCCGCATCATGGAAATCGACCCCGACGTCGTGCCCTGGTACGACGAGCTGGTCACCAATCCGCCCGAGATCAAGGACGGCCACCTGATTCTCTCTTCGCGCCCCGGCTGGGGCACCGAGGTGAACGAGGCGGCCGTGCGCGCCCACCCGCCCAGGAAACGGTGACGCCGGCCGACTCCGGCGCCCGGGCCCGGCTCGCCGCGGCCTTCGCCCGCCAGGAGCGGCGCGGGCTCATGCTGGCGGCCGGTGCTCGGTCGGTCGCCGTGCTGGTGATCGTCGTCTGGGTCGCGCTGACGAATCCCGAGCGGGGCCTGGCCCACGCGTGGGTGCTCGGGACAGCGCTACTGTTCGCCGTGACCGGTATCGTCCAGTTCTGGCTGTATCTGCGCGATCTCGCACCGGCGCTGGCGCCGTATATTTTCGTTCTCGTCGACTCGCTGGTGCTGGCCGCGGTGTTCGTGGTCCCCAATCCGTTCGCCCCCGCCCCGCTGCCCCCGGCAATACCGCTACGCTACGGCAACTTCGTGTTCTTCTTCCTCCTGCTGATGCAGATGGCGTTCTCGTTTCGCCCGCGCCTGCTGCTGTGGGCAGGGCTGTGCGGTGCGGTGGCGTGGACACTGGGGTTCATGTGGGTGGTGACCCGCCCGGGCGTCACGACCGGTACCGCTCCCGGGGTCGATCTTCCGAGCGTGACCACGTACCTCGATCCGAACTTCGTTTCAGTGCTGAAGTACGAGAGCGAGATCATCGCATTCCTGGTCGTGGCGGCGGGGCTCGCGCTGCTGGTGCGGCGCTCGCGCATCCTGGTGGCCGAGCGGGCCGAGGCCGAGCGGGAGCGCTCCAACCTGGCCCGGTACTTCTCGCCCAAGGTCGTGGACGTCCTGGCCGAGCGCGACGAGCCGCTCGGTCGCGTGCGTCGGCAGGCCGTCGGCGTCCTGTTCGCCGACCTGGTCGGCTTCACCACGCTGGCCGAGGACATGACGCCCGAAGAGGTGATGGCGATGTTGCGGGCCTTCCACGGCCGCATGGAGGACGAGGTCTTCCGCCACGGCGGCTGTCTGGAGAAGTTCATCGGCGACGCGCTGCTGGCGACCTTCGGCGTCCCCGACGTGGGCTCGCGCGACGCCACCGACACGCTGGCCTGCGCGCGCGGGATGCTGGCCGCACTGGCCGGGTGGAACCGCGAGCGCGCCGGGCAGGGGTTGCCGCCGCTGCGCATGGGGATCGGCCTGCACTACGGCCAGGTCGTGCTCGGCGACATCGGCAGCGAGCGCAGCATGGCCTTCGCCACCGTCGGCGACACCGTCAACGTCACCAGCCGCCTGCAGACGCTGACGCGGGACCTCGACGCCGTCATCGTGGCCAGCACCGAGCTGGTCGAGGCGGTGGAGCGAGAGGCTGTGGAGCACGCGCTGCTGGGCGGGCTGACAGGACGCGGGCCGCAGGTGCTACGAGGACGCGACACACCGATCGATATCTGGGCCGGCTAGCGGACGTCACCCGGAACTCGTTGGCAGGGCGGGCGGGGCACGTTGGGCCGCGGCCGCGCCAGCATGGCTCGCCTGTCGCCGTAGCTCGCTACGGGCCCGGCTCGCTCGCCCCCCATCCCCCAGGGGCTTGGGCTCCGGCTGTCGAATCGTTGGCGACTCGCTCGCCGGTCCCTTCGCTCACAACGGCGACGACGGCTTGCCATGATGGCGCGGCCGCGGCCCACGTGCCCCGCAGCAGTCGATCAAGTCGATCGACGGGGGCGACAGAGCGACTTGAGCGACTTTCAGCTACGCTTCGCGCGCGTTCGCTTGCGCTTCAATCGCACGCCGACGCCGCGCACGCGGGCGTCGCAGGTTGGGCAGTAATAGACGAGCTTCACCGGGTGGCCGCACTCGTCGTTCACCAGCCGATGATGACGGTGGAGGTGGCTGGTGCCCCACTGAGCCAGCGCGCCGACGACGGGACCGAGCTCGCGGCCCTTGTCGCTCAGATGGTACTCGGCCCGCGGCGGCCGCTCGGAGTAGAGCCGCCGGGTGATCAATCCGTGCTCCTCCATCGCCTTGAGTCGGTCGGAGAGCAGGTTGGGCGCGATGCCGTCGAGCGAGGTCTGCAGATCCTGAAAGCGTGCCGGGCCCCGGAGCAGGTCCCGCACGATGAGCAGCGTCCAGCGCTCGCCGAGGATTTCCAGCGACTTGGCGACCGGGCACGCCTGACCGTACTGGCGGAGCATGGCCTCAGCCTACCATCGCCGGCGGCGGCCGGTAAGAGTCAGTATATAATTTTATAGTGACTGGGAATCCCGGCCGGCCGCCCCGCCGTCTCAAGGGCCACGGGAGGGACCGATGACCACCATGCTCGAGCGCACCCGGATGATCCTGCGCGGCGAGGCGCCACCGCCTCCCATCGCCACCCTGCTGGGCTTCACCCTCACCGCCGTCGGCGAGGGCGAGGCGACGATCGAGCTGAAGGTCGACGAGCGGCTGGCCAATCCCATGGGCACCCTGCACGGCGGCGTGCTCGGCGACATCGCCGACGCGGCGATGGGCATGGCCTGGGCCAGCACGCTCGACGAGGGTGAGACGTTCACGACCCTCGAGCTCAAGATCAATTTCCTGAAGCCGGTGTGGTCCGGAACGCTGCAGGCGCGGGGGCGGGTGGTCAAAGGCGGGCGCACCGTCGGCCTGGTGGAGTGCGATGTGCTGGACGCACAGGACCGGCTTGTCGCGCGGGCGTCGTCGACCTGCATGACGCTGCGAGGCGCGCAGGCCAAGGGCCGCTAGGTGGCGACGACCGAAGTCGCCGGGCGAACGATCGTCGCCGCACGCCGCCCGGCCGGCGTGCTGACACAGCAGCTGCTGGACGGTCCCATCGTTCCGACCTTGCTGCGGCTGGCGGCCCCCAACGTCGTGGTCATCGCGGTCCAGGCGGTGGTCAGCGCCGCCGAGGCGATGTACGTGGGCTGGCTGGGCGCCGAGGCGCTGGCCGGCGTCGCCCTCGTGTTCCCGCTGATCATGCTGATGCAGACCATGTCGGCCGGCGGCATGGGCGGCGGCGTGGCCTCCGCCGTCGCGCGCGCGGTGGGCGCCGGTCGCCGCCCCGAAGCCGAAGCGCTGGCGTGGCACGCGGGTGTCATCGCGCTCGTCATGGGCGCGGTGTTCACGCTCGGCTTTCTCTGGGGTGGCCCGGCCCTGTACGCCGCCATGGGAGGCACCGGAAATGTCCTGACCGTGGCCGTCGCGTATTCGCGCATCGTGTTCAGCGGCGCGATCGCGTTCTGGCTGTTCAACCTGCTGGCCGCGGTCGTGCGCGGGACCGGCAACATGCGGCTGCCGGCGCTCGTCGTCCTGGGCGGCGCCGTCATCACGCTGACCGTGTCGCCCGCGTTGATCCTCGGCTGGGGACCGTTCCCCCGCCTGGGCGTGGCCGGCGCCGCCTGGGCGATGGTGGCCTACTACGCGCTCGGCACTCTCGTGCTGCTGGCTCATCTCGCGTCCGGGCGTGGGCTCGTCCGTCTGTCGCTCGATCGGCTGCGGCTTCGCACCCGATTGTTCTGGGACATCCTCCGCGTCGGCGCGCCCGGTGCGCTCAACACCATTCAGACGAACCTGACGGTCGTGATGCTCACCGGCCTGGTGGGGCCTTTCGGGAGCCTCGCGCTCGCCGGCTACGGTGTCGGAGCGCGACTCGAGTATCTGCAGATTCCGCTGGTCTTCGGTCTCGGCTCGGCGCTGGTCACCATGGTCGGCACCAACATCGGTGCCGGACAGCACGCCCGCGCGCGCCGCATCATGTGGTCCGGGGCGGCCGTCGCGACCGTGCTGACCGGGAGCATCGGGCTGATCGCGGCGCTGGCTCCCGACCTGTGGCTGGGCCTCTTCAGCCAGGATCCCGACGTCCTGGCGGCGGGGCGGACCTATCTCCGCATCGTCGGGCCGGCCTACGGCTTCTTCGGGCTTGGCCTCTCGCTCTACTTCGCCTCGCAGGGTCTGGGGCGGCTCGGCTGGCCCCTGATCGCGGGATTCGCGCGGTTGTCGGTCGCCACGGTCGGAGGCTGGATCGTCGTGCACCGGTTCGGCGGCGAGCTGCCCGGCCTTTTTGCGATCATCACGCTGGCCCTGGTCGTGTTCGGGACCACGGTGGCCGTCGCGCTGTGGAGGAGATCGTCCTGAGCACCTCGCGGCAACAGAGCTTTACAATCGGCACACACGCCCTTCACACCGCCAGCTCATCCTCCTGAGTAAGCCGAGGCCGGCCAACCGGCCCGCAGGGAGGACGACATGTTGAGTCGACGCACGATCCTGGGTTCGCTCGCGGTGCTAGGCGTGGGGCTAATCACGAGCGTGGTGGCGTTCGCGCACGGAGGAGGCGGCCCCGCCATGATGAAGCGCATGGTGTCGGCCGCGATCGACGAGGCCCTGGAGCCGGCGAAGCTGACGCCCGATCAACGGGCCAAGATTTACGCAACGCGCGATCGCGCGTTTGCCACCATACAGGCGCAGCACCAGACTCGCCGAGTGCGCATGGAGCAAGTGCTGGTCATCTTCGAGGCCGACACCATCGATCCCGCCCAGCTCGCAGCGCTGGCGGCGCAGCGTGAGGCGGAGCACCGGCAGATCACCGACGCGATCACCCAGTCCATCACGGAGGTCCATGACGTCCTGACGCCGGTGCAGCGCCGGGCCGTGGCCGACTGGCTGCGCACTCACCGACCGGGCGGCGACGGCGGGTAATCGAGGAGCAGGGACGCTCCGAGCGTGTTGGGCGGTGTGGGGGGCCATATCGGGGCCCCCCACGTTAATCTAGACCCCATGGCCGGTCGCCGTCAGGCTGTGCTCCTCGTCGAGGACGACGCCCGCCTGGGCGCCATGGTCGCCGAGTATCTCGCCCAGCACGAGCTCGACGTCACCGTCGCCGGTGACGGTGAGCGTGGCCTCGCGGCGCTGCGCCGCGGCCGCTTCGACATCGTCCTGCTCGATGTCATGCTGCCCGGCGTCGATGGCCTGGAGGTCTGCCGGCGGATTCGCGCCGCGCCCGAGTGGGCGGGCCTGCCGGTGCTGATGCTCACCGCCCGTGGCGAGGACGTGGACAAGATCATCGGGCTCGAGCTCGGTGCTGACGACTACCTGGCCAAGCCCTTCAACCCGCGCGAGCTGCTGGCGCGCATCCGCGCCGTGGTCCGCCGCGGGACGCCCGCGCCGTCGGCGGCGCACCGTGTCGCAGGCGGGCTGGTGATCGACTTCGACACCCGTGAGGCGACCGTGAGCGGGCGCCGCGTTGTGCTCACGCACCACGAGTTCGAATTGCTGGCCACGCTGGCTCGGGCCAACGGCCGCGTGCTCTCGCGCGAGCAGCTCATGGACGCGCTCGGGGGCGAGGAGCACGACGCCTTCGATCGCTCCATCGACGTGCACATCTCCAAGCTCCGCGCCAAGCTGGAGCGAGACCCGCGCGCCCCGCGCTTCATCAAGACGGTCCGGGGCGTGGGGTACGCGCTCGTCCGCCCCGGCTCCGCTCGATGAGACTGCACTCGCGCGTCTATCTCCACTCGATCCTCGTGCTCGTGGTCGTCGGCGCCGCCACGAGCCTCGTCTTCGCGATGGTCAACCGCACCGGCCCCATGCGCGAGATGGGCGAGCGGATCGCACGCCACACGGCCCGTGTCGCTGCCGAGCATCGCGCGGATCCCGCCACGCTCACCCGGCGGCTGGAGCGCTTGCACGCCGATCTCGATCTCGACGTCACGGTGCGCGATCTCGACGGCCGCGTGCTCGCCGCCGCCGGCATGGCGCTGCCGCAACCGCCCGACGACGCCCTGGCGGCGGCGCGGAAAGGCGACGTGGTCGCGCGCCCGCGTCCGATGCCGTACGCCCTGGCGCCGATGCGCGATACGAGCTCGGGTGCGATCGTCGGGACGGTGGAGGTGTCGTCGCACCGCCGATTCGGACCCCCGGCCCTGGCGCGCCCGCTGCTCTTCGTGGTGTTCGTGCTGGTCGGCGCCGCCCTCGTCACGCGTCCGCTGGCGCGGCGCCTGTCCCGACCGCTGGAGCGCTTGACCGAGGCCGCCCGCCGGCTCGGCGGCGGTGATCTCGCGGCCCGAGCGCCGGCGCTGCTGTCACGCCGCTGGTGGCGGGGCGGCCACGCGGCCAGCGACGAGATGGTCGATCTGACCCGCGCGTTCAACGAGATGGCCGAGCGGGTCGAGCGACTGGTCAGCGGCCAGAAGGAGCTGCTGGCCAACGTCTCCCATGAGCTGCGCTCGCCCCTGGCGCGCATCCGGATGGCGCTGGCGTTGCTTCCGCGTGATGCGACCCGGGACGCGCGGCTGGGTGACGTCGAGCGCGACCTGACCGAGCTCGAGCGCCTCATCGAGGACGTGCTCGCGATGGCCCGGCTGGATGTTTCCGGCTTTCCGGCGCGGCTCGGTGAGGTCGACGTGCGGACCATGCTGTCGGAGCTCGCCGAGCGGGCCCGCCACGACCCTCTCGTCGCCGTCACGGCGGCCCGTGTGACGGAGGGCCCGCCGCTGCGGGTCATCGCCGACGAGGCGCTCCTGCGGCGCGCTCTCTGGAATCTCCTGGAGAACGCCGCCAAGTACGGAGCGGCTCCGGTCGTCCTGGGCGGGGAGGTCGATGCCTATGGGGTGCGTCTGAGCGTCACGGATAGCGGCCCCGGCATCCCCGCGGCGTCCCGCCAGCGCGTCTTCGAGCCTTTCTACCGGTTGGACGCCGCGCGCACACCGGGCGAAGCAGGGCCCGCCGGCTTCGGCCTCGGACTCACGTTCGCGCGACGGGTGGCCGAAGTCCACGGCGGAAGCATCTCCGTGGGGCCGGCGTCGACCGCGGAGGGCGTGGAGCGTGGGTGCCGCGTGGTCATCACGCTGCCCGTGCGGTAGCATCAGGCTCATGCCATCCCCGGACCTGCTCGAAGCGCTCGAGATCGAGAGTGCGCCGTCGCCCACTGGCGCCGTGATCTGGCTGCACGGCCTCGGCGCGGACGGCTACGACTTCGTGGACATCGTCCCGATGCTGGGCCTCAAGGCGATCCCGACCCGCTTCGTGTTCCCGCACGCGCCGATGCGTCCGGTCACGATCAATGGCGGCGCGGTGATGCGGGCGTGGTACGACGTGCGCGGTGATGCGGGCGTGCGGCGTGAGGACGAGGCGGGGGTCCGAGAGTCGCAGCAGCAGATCGAGGCGCTGATTGCGCGGGAGAAGACGCGCGGCGTTCCGGCTGGGCGCATCGTGCTGGCCGGGTTCTCGCAGGGGGGCGCGATGGCCCTCCAGACGAGCCTCCGTCACCCCGAGCGCCTCGCCGGCATCATGGCGCTGTCGTGCTTCCTGCCGCTGACCGACAAGGTGGCCGCCGAGGCGGCCCCGGCCAATCGGGACGTGCCGATCTTCATGGCCCACGGGACGAACGATCCGCTCATCCCGCTGGCGCGCGCCCGGCACGCGTACGACCTGCTGACCTCGCTCGGCTATTGCATCGAGTGGCACGAGTACCCGATTCCCCACTCGGTGAGTCCCGCCGAGATCCGCGACATCAGCGCGTGGCTACAGCGGATTTTGGCCTGACGACCCAGCCAATGGGTCACTTGACGATGCGGGTCGGGGCTTGGCACAGTGCTGTCCTATGAAAGTCGAACACGCCAGCGTCTGCCCCCTCGATTGCCCCGACACCTGCAGCCTCACCGTGACCGTGGACGACAGCCGCATCGTCGGCATCCGCGGCTCGCGGGCCAACCCGTACACCGATGGGGTCATCTGCGCCAAGGTGCCCAAGGCGTACCCGGAGTTCGTTCACGGCGACCGCCGGCTGCGCACGCCGCTCAAGCGGGTGGGAGCCAAGGGCGAGGCGCGCTTCGAGCGCATCTCTTGGGACGAGGCGCTCGACACCATCTACGCGCGTACGAGTGCGGTTATTGCCGAGTACGGACCGCAGGCGGTCATGCCCCTGAACTATGGCGGACCGCATGGCCTGCTGGCCGCCGGCTCGATGGACCTGCGTTTCTTCCATCGCATGGGAGCCAGCCTGCTCGACCGCAAGCCGCTGTGCGGCGGCATCCGCACCGAGGCGTGGGTCGGAACCTACGGTACGGTGACCGGCATCAAGCCCGAGCAGATCGAGGCCTCGCGGCTGATCGTGGCGTGGGGCAACAACGTCACGTGGTCGAACCTGCACATCACGCCGCTGATCAACAAGGCGCGGCGCGCGGGTGGCAAGCTGGTGGTGGTCGATCCGCGCCGCACCAAGATCGCCGAGCAAGCCGATCTGCACCTGGCCCTGCGCCCCGGCACCGACGTGGTGCTGGCGTGGGCCGTCGCCGCCGACCTCGAGCGTCGCGGGGCGCTGGACCGCGCGTTCATCGAGCGGTGGGTGAGCGGCTTCGAGGAGTTCATGGCGCTCGCGCGGCCGTGGACGATCGAGCGGGCGGCCGAGACGTGCGGGCTGGCGGTGGCCGACGTCGCGCGCTTCGCCGAGTGGTACGCCACGATCTCGCCGGCCTCCATCACCGTGGGCAACGGGCTCGAGCGCAACCGCAACGGCGGCAGCGGCATCCGGGCGGTGTTCGCGCTGCCCGCGCTGGCCGGCAAGTTCGGTCCGGTCGGCGGTGGCCTCATCAACGGCGCGTCGTTCGCGTTCCCCAAGACGCCGCAGAAGCTGGCCCGGCCCGACCTGGTGCCGCCGGGCACCCGGACCATCAACATCGTGGACGTCGGCCGCCACCTCACCGAGCCGACGCTGAAGCCGCCGCTCAAGGCCCTGTTCATCTACAACCACAACGCGGTCGTGGTGCACCCGGACCAGAACCGGATGCGGCGTGGGCTGAGCCGCGAGGACCTGTTCTCGGTGGGCATCGAGGTCGCGATGACCGACACGATGCTCTACTGCGACGTCGTGCTGCCGGCCTGCACGCACTTCGAGCATCACGACATCTTCGCCGCGTATGGCCAGCACTGGCTGCAGCGCGCCGAGCCGGTGATTCCGCCGCAGGGCGAGGCGCTGTCCAACATGGAGATCTTCCGGCGCCTGGCCGCGCGCTTCGGCTACACCGAGCCGTGCTTCAAGGCCACCGACCACGAGCTGATCGACGACGCGATCGATCCGACCGACGTGAGGCTTGGGGGCGTGCGCGCCAGCCAGTTGCCGACCGACAAGGCCCTGGCCATGACCGTCGAGGGGGGCGACGCGGTGCTCTTCACCAACGTGTTCCCGAAGACGGAGTCGGGCAAGGTGGAGCTGGCCTCGCCGTACCTCGAGAAGAAGTACGGCGCGCGGCTGCCTTCGTACCGGGCGCTGGAGTCGACCTATCCGCTGACGCTCATCTCGCCGGCCTCCGACCAGCGCATCACCTCGACGTTCGGCGGTACCACCTCCAACGCGGGGATCCCGCCGCTGGAGATGCACCCAGACGATGCTCGCGCGCGGAATCTCCAGAACGGGCAGTCCGTCCGCGTGTGGAACGAGCTCGGCGAGGTACGGCTGCCACTCCGGATCACCAACGACGTGCCTCGCGGGGTGGTGTCCTCCCTCAAGGGCGCGTGGTTCACGACGACCAACAATCTCCAAACCGTCTCAGCGCTGGCCCCCGCGACCCACGCGGACATCTGCGAGGGTGCCTGCTACAACGACGCGCGAGTGGACGTAGCGCTCGCCAACTGATCAGGAGCGATCTTTCATGACGCCACCACCGGTGGATCCCAACGCCGTCCTCATGACCGGCGAGAACTCGTTCATCCGTCTGAGCCACGACGGTGGCAAGACGCTGGCCACCCGCGCCAGCCACTGGCGGGTGCTGTGGTGCCCGGCCGGTTCCGGCCACACGCTGTTCGTGCAGTCGGACCTGACCGACAACAAGCCGCGCGTCTACGGCGACAACCCCGCCGTCGCGCGCTGGCTGCAGACCTCGATCGAGTCGCTCCTCTTCCCGACCTTCGCCGACACGAACCTGCCGGTGATCGCCGCCACCTTCGGACGTCAGGGCGACGCCCACTCTTCCGCCGTCGAGACGGTGGACTCAGCGACCGACCACATCCGCCTCACGTGGTGGGACACCATCGAGCCCTTCGTGCTGACGATGGCGCCCGGAACCAACAACCGCCCGATCGGCGTGTTCAGCACCTTCTTCCCGGCGCGGTCCGCGCAGCTCGAGCTGAACGGGCGCTTCGCCACGGGCAAGGTGTGGGCCGAGATGCGCGGCGACCGGCAGGCTTCGAGCGCCACGCTGGCCTGGTCGGAGACCTGGGTCAAGCCGCGGGGCTGACCACCGCGTCCGGTGAAGCTGGCCGGCGCGATCTTCGCCTGGACGGCACGCTGGCCGACACGCTCCCGGCCTGCTATGCCGCGTTCCGCGCCGCTTGCGAGGGCCTCGATGGACCTACCTACACCAACGAGGAGATTCGCGGGCTGTTCGGTCCGAGCGAAGAAGGCATGCTCCAGCGGGCAATGCCGGAGCGCTGGGAAGCAGGTCTGACAATCCTGCTCGCGGAATATCAGCGTCACCTGAACCTGTGCTCCGGCGTGTTCCCGTCGGTCACGACCGCGCTGCAGCTGCTGCGGGAGCGCCGCACCCCCCTGGCGCTGGTCACGGGCAAAGGTCCGTTCACCACGAAGATGTCGCTGACTCACTTCGGCCTCGACGGCGTATTCGACCCGGTGGAAGTCGGCTCGCCCCAGGGCGTGGTCAAGGCCGCCGCCATCGCTCGGGTCGTCGAGCGCTGGGGCGTGGCCGCGCGGGACGTGATCTACGTGGGCGACGCCGTCGCCGACATGGAGGCGGCGCGGCAGGCGGGTGTGATCCCGATCGCGGCCGCCTGGGCGCCGAGCGCGATCGTCGGCGAGCTCGCGGCGGCGAAGCCGCACGCCCTGTTCACCGACGCGGATGCCCTGCGGGCCTGGCTGGCGGAAGCCTGCCCGCCGTAGCCGGCTCGATGGGCTGAGAGAGCACGGCCTCGTCGCAGGAGGGTATGATCGGCGCGTGACGGAAGAGCTCGATGTCCTGAAGTTGGTGGCCGCCCGACTCGACGCAGCGAATTTCCCCTACATGCTCACCGGATCGATGGCGGCCAACTACTACGCGGTTCCCCGGATGACGCGCGACATCGATCTTGTGGTCGAGCTTTCCGTCAGCGACACCGATCGCCTCTGCGCGCTCTTCGAGGATTTCTATCTCGATCCGGATGCGGTGCGCGCGGCGATCGCAGGCCGGACTTCGTTCAATGCCATCCACACCACCTCGGTCGTCAAAGTGGATTTCATGGTGCGCAAGGACAGCCAGTACCGGCACGAAGAGCTCCGGCGCCGACGCCGCGTGGCGCTCGACGAGACCACGATTTCTGTCGTGGCCCCCGAGGACCTCATCATCTCCAAGCTCGACTGGGCGCGTGACACGCGATCGCCCGTGCAACTCGCCGATGTCAGAAATCTGTTGGTCACGGTCCCCGACCTCGACGCGACTTACCTGGCCCGGTGGATCGCTCACCTCGGGCTCGACGCCCTCTATCGTGAGGTGACCCGATGAAGGACACGCCGCCCGCGATGGAAGCCCGATATCGCAAGCTGCTCATGCAGCGCTCGTGCGTCGAGCGACTGAAGATGGGGTGCTCGATGCTTGCGACCGCGCGAGCGCTGATCGTGGCGTCCGTGCGGGAGCGCGATCCGGAGATCTCCCCGGCGTCGCTCCGGCGGGCGCTGTTCCTGCGCCTCTACGGTGTCGACTTCGATCCGAAGGATCGGCAGAAAGTCCTGGCCCACCTCGATCGCGAGGCTTCGCCGCGCTACCCGACCTAGCCGAGGCGCGCCATGACCTCTTCGGCGAACGTCCGGAGGATCGACTCCCGCTCGATGAACCCCTGACCGGGGTTTTGCGGCAGGATGATGATCCGCGCGATCTCCGGCACGGTCATCACGCGGCGCACCTGCTCGCGGACTTCCTCGGGCGCGCCGGCCAGCGCCATCATGTCCACGAAGCGATCGGGCACCAGCTCGCGGTGACGCGAGGCGGCCGTCGCGTGCTGGTAGGAGTCGTAGGCCGCGCGGATCCGGTCCACCGCGGCCTCGTCCCCGGGCGCCAGCGCGACGGGCAGGGGATGCCGCATCGCCGATGCCACGCGGCCCCGCACGTGATCCCGCGCGAGCGTGCGGTTGCGATCGACGGCGGTCGGCGTCCACAGCACGATCTCGAGATCGCCGAGTCGGCCGCCGCGTCCGACCGCGCCGCGCTCGATGCACTGAAGACCAGCCTGTAGGATGGCGGGATCGACGCCCGCGTACATGATCGCGCCGTCGCCGAGGCGGCCGGCGGCCTCGAGCATGCGCGGTCCCGAGCCGGCCACGTAAATCGGAATCTTGCGCGGCCCGGGCAGCCAGGCGAGACGACTCGGGCCCCCGCCCTCGAGCGGCGCCGAGCCCCCGGCCACGAGACGCCGGATCGAGGTGACCATCGTCTCCAGCGTGGCGACGCGCGCGGCCCGCTGCACGCTCATCCCCATCGTCTCGGCGCTGCTGCCGCCGGTGCCGATGCCGAGCACGATGCGGCCCGGCGCCATCTCCTCCAGCGTCGCAATCGCGCTGGCCGTCACCGACCAGTGGCGCGTGTGCGGCACCGTCACACCCGGCCCGAGCTTGATCTTCGAGGTGGCCAGCGCGCACGCGGCCAGCGTGACCCACAGCTCGCGGCACACGAGGTGCGAGTCCGTGATCCAGACGGTGTCGAATCCGAGCGACTCGGCAAGCTGAGCCTGACGCGCGACGTCGGCCACTGGCTGGTTGTTGATGATCCCCACGTCGAATTTCACGCCCGAGCCCTGCTTATCGAGCTGCGTTGTGGTGAGTTCTTCGCGTCGCTGGTAGGCCACCCTCGAAGCACGCCCCGGCGAAGCCGGGGCGCCCTCGAGATGTATGGGGGGTGTGGGGGGCCATTTCGAGGCCCCCCACGTTCAAACGTGAACCGGCTTGTACGTCGGGGTCCGCCACTCCGGGTGCTTGCGGTCGACTCCACGCACCAGGTCGATATAGGCCGACGAGATCCGCTTCGTCACCGGGCCCACCTCGCCGCTGCCGAGGTTGAAGCGGTCGATCGAGAGGATCGGCGTGATCTCGTAGCCGCTGCCGCAGAAGAACGCCTCCTCCGCCACGTAGAGCTCGGTCCGGTCGATGTCGCGCTCGACGACGTCCATGCCGAGCACCTCGGGGCAGACGTACTCGATCAACGTGGTGCGCGTGATCGACTCCAGGATGTCGCTGCTGGTCGTCGGGGTGACGATGCGGCCCTTGCGCACCATGAAGAAGGTGGCGCCGCTGCCCTCGGCCACCTTGCCGTGGCGGTTGAGCAGGATGGGCTGATCGTAGCCGTCGGCCTTCGACTGGAGAATCGCGAGCCGTCCATTCTGGTAGTTGGAGCCCGACTTCAGACGAATCGGGATGGCGTTGTCCGAGGTCCGCGTCCACGACGACACGTTGCACTTCAGCCCGTTGCCCTCCATGACCCGTGGCCGCTTGCGCGGGTTGATGTAGAGCCCGGTCTGCGTGGTGGCGTCGAGCCCCGGCGCGCCCACGTAGGCCACCATGTGCATGTGGATGTCCTCGCGCAGCTGGTTGCCGGAGATGACCGTACGCACTGCCTCGAACAGGTCGTCGTCCGAGTAGGGCACGTTGATGCGCATCATCTTCATCGACTCGCGCAGCCGCGTGAAGTGATCGGCGAGGCGGAAGCCGTACATCTCGCCGTCTTCGCTCAGGTACGCGCGTAGCCCTTCGAAGACGTTGGTGGCGTAAAAGACCGCCGCGCTATTGACCGGCAGCACCGCCTGCTCCTGAGGGACCAACCGGCCGTTCATCCAGATATTGAAGGTCGCCATGCCCTTCTCCTCGGTTCGTAGTGAGCCTGTCCGGCCGTCACACAAGGCCGACGGGCTGACAGTAGACGAGGCTCGCGCGGGAGTCAAATCCCCCCGGTAGGCCCGCAGAATTGAACGGTTATACGGCGGTTGAAACTGCGTGCGCTGATTGTGCGCTGATTGGAACGGCCCCGAGGCCCTCCAGCACCGCGGTGGCCCCAACCACGTAGTCGGGCGCGAACCGGGCGTAGGACCGCTCGGTGGTCCGGACTGAGGAGTGCCGCAGGATCTTCTGCAGGCGCACCATGTCGCCCGTGCGCTGAGCGTAGAGGCTGGCGAAGGTCGCCCGGAGGGTGTGGACCACCACTTTGGCCGCGGGGTCATCGGTCGCCAGCCCGGCGCGCTTGACGGCCTGGCCGAAAGCCTCATCGATGTCTCGAATCCCGCCCCAGACCTTTCCCGTGGCCTCCAGCCCGCCCGCGTCAGACCGGAGTGGGCAAGGACTTCGTATACGTCGCTGTTCAGCGGCACGAACCGGGGCTTCTTCGACTTGGTGGTCCGGCCCTCAAGCGTGATGGTCCCGCGGCTCAGGTCGATCTCTCCCACCGCAACATGAGCGCTTCCCAGCCGCCTCATGCAGGGGGCCCACGGCGCCCCCGCCGGTTACTTCTCGGCAGCGAGCGTCTGTCGTGCGTAGCTCCACGCGAGCAGGAACCGTCGCACCGGAGGAGGCAGGCTCTCTGCCGGAACCAGCGGATCGCGGAACACCATGAGTCTGGCCAGCGGAGGAAACTCTCGCAAATGGTCGCGAGCCCAGTGCTCGAGCGTCTGGCCACGGAGCAGATCCATCATCGCGACATGAAACGCATCGTCGTCTGCTGAGGCGTGAGTGAGAAACTCGGTGAGTGCGGTGCGGATGATCTGATCGGCTCGACCGTCCGGAGTTTTCACCGGGGAAACACTCGCCCTGGATACACGGCCGGGATGATGCGCGTCGGGCCGCCAGACAGTCAAGCGTGCAAAGCTTTCGTGGAAAATTCGCCGACACCATCACGCCGAGGGTGGAAGTCACAGATTCCGCTCCGCATGCTGCAGCGCATCCCACCCCGCCCGCTGAACAGCACGCCACACTGTAGGCTCCCACGCCGAGCCGCCCAGGATTGAGTGGGCGAGGCGGGTGACGTAGAAGGTGGCGCGCCAGTGACCGTCACCGTACTGGCGCAGGTCGAGATCGTACCCGGTGCGATGCAGGCCGACCGCCAGCAAGCCGACGCCGTGCCAGTTGTCGAGCCACAGGTGGACTAGGGCCAGCTCGGGCGCTTCGGCCTGGACGAGCACGGCTGCGAGCGCGCCCGCAGGCGGCTGACGGCGGGCGTCAGTTCCACCAGCCCTCTCGCGCGAGCCGGCTCCGCATCGCGAGCGCCCGGGCCAGTACCGTCTTGGCGGTTGGCCACGTGGCCTCATCGAAGGTCGTCGCGCGGATCGATCTGATCAGCAGGGCCAAGCGAACCCACGGCAGCAGGTACGGGAGCTGGTTCGCTCGATGACTCGATCCGCCCGCGCCAGCAGCGGCGGCGAGATCGTGAGGCCGGGAGCCATCGAATCAAGCGCGGATCGCATGGCTGACGCCGATCAATCGTCGCTATTCGACTTCTACGATCATCTCGATCTCAACCGGGATGTTGAAAGGGAGCTCAGACATACCGACGGCGGAGCGGGCATGCTTACCAATCGTCTCACCAAAGACTTCGACCATCAGGTCAGAAAACCCATTGATGACTTTGGGTTGGTCAGTGAAGCCTGGGGCCGAGTTCACCATCCCGAGCACTTTTACGATCCGTTTAACCTTGTCGAGACTTCCGAGTGCAGCACGGGTCGCAGCCAGTAGATTGAGGCCCGTTGCACGCGCCGCCTGATACCCTTGGTCGAGTGTAAGTTCTTTACCTACCTTTCCGCGGGGATCGTTCGGCCCCGGACCCGCACCGGAGAGAAAAAGAAGATTGCCGACGCGCACGGCGGGCACGTAGTTTGCGACAGGCGAGGCTGCCGCCGGAAGCTTGATGTTCTTTTGCTTGAGGTTTTCTTCGGCGGTGCCGACGTTTTGCGCCCAGACGTTCCCCGGTACGACGAGGGTCACCATCAGCACCGCCATCAATGTTTTCATTGCTGCCCTCCTAATCTCGCGGACCAGGCCCACTCATCTGCACGGATCTTCTTCGACCTGCCGCGTGCCGTCAAATGAGGTACGTCGTCGCCCGGTCGGCGCCTCATCAACGCTGGCGAGCGGCGGCACGAGCGCGCGGCAGGTCGTCAGTCACTAAGGTTCGGCGGTCCATCATTCGATCACCTGATCCGCCCGCGCCAGCAGTGACGGCGGGATCGTGAGGCCGAGCGCCTTGGCGGTCTTGAGGTTGATGACCAGCTCGAACCTCGTGGGCTGCTCGACGGGCAGGTCGCCGGGCTTCGTACCCTTGAGAATCTTGTCCACGTAGGTAGCGGCGCGCCGAAAATTATCAGCAATGTTCGCTCCATACGACATAAGGCCCCCGGCATCCACACTCTCCCTGGATGGGAATACCGTCGGCAGCCGGTTCTTTGCCGCGAGGTCCACGAGGCGTCTGCACTCATTGAGGAACATGGTGCTTGGCAGCACAGTCAGAGCACTCGCGCGCGCCTTGGTCAATTCCGAGAAGGCCCTGTCGAAATCGTCCGGCCCTCGCGCCTCAACGAATAGAAGCCGCATCCCCAGCGCGCGTGCCGCGACTTCTGCTCCTTCAGCATGTCCCTGTCCGTGCGTTCGCCGAGTTGACCGGGCGGCCAGAGGACAGCGACCCCATTTGACCCCCGGAACGGCCTGCTTGAGCTGTTCCAGACACTTGCCGATTAGCTCCGGGTTGACGCTGGCTAACCCCGACGTACGTGGCGCCGGACGCAGCGCCGGAAGCGCGCGTAGGGTGACCATGCTCCAGACGAACCATGAGGTGGCGCGCTCAAGCGCGTCATGCCGTTGAGCTTCGGTTCGAGGTTCAGCCGAGTCTTGTCTTCGATACTATGCGGAGTTGAGTTCCGAGCAGCTGCCATGCGCTGAGATGAGCCGTAAAATCCGATTCGAGTTCCGATAGAATCCCTGTTCGTCGAAGATGGCGACCTCACCATCGATGAAGGGTGCGGGGCGCGAGGCTGGCGGGGATCTCACCAAGACGGTGGGTCGAGTATGACCTCGTCAGCCGCGTATCAGGTACGCGCCGGGAAGTACTCGGTACTGCAGTTCTCCGCAGGGGCCGGGTGGTGGCTATTGACCTCGAGGGCGATCAGAGAACGCGAATCGAGGCCGGCAAGCTCGCCGACCTGATCGTCGTACGCGAGAATCCGCTCGACGACATCGACAACGTCCGAGCGCTGGCGATGGTGTTCAAAGGGTGGTCGGCTGGTGGCCGACCACCGTGGCGGTGCCGACTCCCACTAGAGCACCGCAGATATTTGGTCACCTCTGGGATTTCGACCCCCCGGATTGCCGCTTGAACGTGGCGGTGACGGTGGTGTCCGTGCTGACGGTCAGGGTGCAGGACCCGGTGCCAGCGCAGGCTCCCTTCCAGCCGAAAAAGGAGGAGCCACTGGCCGGCTCGGCCGTGAGGGTCAATACGGTGCCGGACGTGACGGACTGCGAGCAGACGGCGGCGCCGCAGTTGATGTCGGCGGGAGTGCCGGTGACCGTTCTGCCGGTGACCGTGCCCGAGCCCGGACCAGACTTGGTGACCGAGAGCGTGACCGGCGTCTGAGTCGTCGTGACCGGCGTCAGAGTCGTGTTGAACGTGGCGTTCACCGTCGTCGCGGCGTTGACCGTGATGGCGCAGGAGCCGGTGCCCGAACAGGCGCCGCTCCAGCCGGCGAACGTGGAGCCAGCCGCGGGAGCCGCGGTGAGGGTCAGCGGCGTCCCGGCGGTGACGGACTCCGAGCAGTCGGCGCCACAGGTGATGCCGAGGCCGGTGACCATGCCCGAGCCGGAGCCATTCTTGGTGACCGAGAGCGTATAGGTCGCCGGCGTCGACCTGGTGCTGGAGTCGGTGCCGGAGCCGGTCACCGCGCGCGAGATGGTGTCGGTGCCCGCGACGAAGTTCACGTTGCCGGCGAAGGTGCCGCTGCTGGTCGGGCTAAACCGTACGGTCACCGTCTGGCTGGCGCCGGCGGCGAGCGAAAAGGATCCGCCCGTCTGGATGCTGTAGGGCGCGCCGATGCTCGCCGTGCCCGAGAGGCTGGTGGTGCTCGTGTTCTGGACCGTGAAGGTCCGGTCGACCGTCGTGCCGACCGCGACGCTGCCGAAACTCGTGCTGGTGGTGGGCGTGACGCTGAAGTCCGCCTTGGCGACGCCGCGCGCCTCGGCCGAGCATGTGCTTTCGTTCCCCGACGTGTCGACAGCGGTGATGCGCGCGACGTACTCGGTGTCCGCGGTGAGGGACGCGACGACTCTCGACAGGGTTTGTCCGTTCACCGGTGACGACGTCGGCGAGGCCACGGTGAAGAACGACGCGCTGGGACAGGCTGGGCTGGAGGTCCCCAGGTAGATGCGGTAGCTGCCGAGATCCGTCAGCTGCGTTCCGTCAGCATTCGTGGTGGGCGCCGCCCAGTCCAGCGTCAGCGATGCGGCGTCGACTCGCGCGGCTCCAGCCATGCCGCCGACCAGGATGAGTCCCACGACCCCGATCCACAAGCGCGACCTCGGAGCCATCCGCGCCCAAGAGTCGCTAGTGCAACACGGCATAGGCGATGGCCCCTTCCTTGCGCCGCCGTCACCGCAGCGCGGTGCGCGAAGCTTCCGCGCACCAATAGCCGTTCCTCCAAGGTCATTTGTTCACTGAATGAATCGCGGGCAGTGGTTGGCAAGCGAAGTGCCAGACGCGTAAATGCGCGTACAACAACGCGTAAGCCCGGCGCGATGTAAACAATGCGCACGCGAGGTGTCAGATTACGCGCCGCGACGGGTCAGAAGGATGACGCTGGCGCGCCCGCTTTCGGTTGGAAGGAGTAGTTGCTAACGCTGGTGATCGCGAAAGAGCCCGGCCAGCTCGGCCCGGCGGCTGTTCAGGAGGTTCGACATGAACGACCCTTCCGGATGCTTGACGAGTTCTCGGCCCAAGTCCTCCCGCTCCCGGCGCGGCGCCACCGGATCGCCGGTCGGACGCGTGACCGCCTGGGCGGTCGATTGGGCCCGATACACGGCCGCGCGCTCGTCTAGCAGTGCTTCGCGCTTCTTCTGCAAGTCGCGCCAGCTCGGGCGCCTTATTGGGTCGAGGGCCTGCCGCTCGGCGAGAGCCCAGCCCCCATCCCAGACTTTCTTTCCGAGAAGGACGCCCAATATCTGGACGGAGTTCTCCGGGCAAAGCCCCCCCGGTAGCAGCGCTTCGTACCACCGCGGACGCTTCTTCGGCCACCGCGGGTGGCAGACGTTGTAGATGCGCCACACGTCCGCCTCCTCGGCCGCCGCCATCGAACGGACACTCGGCATCAGGCGACTCCGTCGCGCGAACGCCAGCCCCACACCTCGGCCAGGTGCTCGATAACTCCTGGTGATTGTCGGCGCCGAGCCCTGCGACGATCTTGGTCAGCCCGAGCGCCTGGATGTCCGCCGCTGCGGGTCGGCCATCTCTTCGCCACGCTCCACCCAATAGCGCTCGCGCAGCACCGCCCCGGTCTGTGATCCGGTGCTCGCTCCATGCGTTGCATGCGTTGAAACCGCCGGACAGGTGGGGGCTCGTGAGAAACCGTGCGGGGCGACGTCCCATCCAACTATGTGGAAGAAGAAGCGGGGGCGCTCAACTGGCCGCCCCGCTTACCCCGACACTCGGGAGTCAAATCCGCCCGGCCTCGCGTCGGCTCCGCCGGGCAGACTGCCCGGCCCCGTTCGAGACCCCGCCTTCTACGTGACTGATTTCATGGGCTTCTGTCGTGGCATTGCGGTTGCCTTAGCCCCGGTCGGCGACTTCAACGAGAGTGGCGTTCACCGCGACGGCCTGCAACAGGGAGCCTGGCGATGACGAAGGCGGGTTGGGCGCTGGTTACCGCAACGGTCGTGTGCCTGGGACTTCTGTCGGGCGTGCTGGGGACGAGCGCGGTCGCGCCACCGCGTTCTGTCCAGTCCACGGCGTCGGCGGTCGCCGCGACGCCGTGGACGCTTCACATCGCGGCGGTCGATCGCGCCCTGGCGGCCGGCGATCTCACCGCGGCGGCCACCGCGTCGAAGGAAGCCTATCGCGCCGCGCTGGCCAGCCGCCGCTGGGAAGGACTACTCGAAGCCGCCGACGCACATCTTCGCGTCGCCGACGCCGCTGGTGCGCCCCGGGCCGGTGCCCCGCGCGCCCGCGAGCTCTATCTGTCCGCCCTCTTCCGCGCTCGGGACGCCCGCTCCGTCGACGGCGCAGTCCGCACCGCCCAGGCCTTCGACCGCCTCGGCGATCGCGAAGCCGCCGCCCACGCCATGCGCGTCGCCCAGAGGTTGCAGGAACCCTGAGTCGATCATCGGCCGCTCAGCGGCCGATGATCGAGCGGCGGGAGCGGACGAAGTCGACGACCACGTACTCGCCGAGCTTGTCAGCGGCGGAGAAGAATGCGCGGCCGCGGTTGATCTTGGCCATCTTCTCGACGAATCCCATCAGCCAGGAGTTCTGCTCGAGCATGAAGGTGTTGATCGTGATTCGCTCGCGCGTGCAGCGCTCAACTTCCTTGAGCGTTTCCTGGAACGTGCGCTCGGTCGGCGGGTAGTTGAAATCCGCCACGCCGCCCTCGAGGTGCGCGGTCGGCTCGCCGTCGGTCACCATCAAGATCTGCTTGTTGCCGCCCTTGTGACGGGCCAGGAGCTGGCGGGAGAGCGCGAAGCCGGCGTGCATGTTGGTGCCGATGTTCCACTCGCTCCACGACAGCGTCGGTAGCTGCTCGGCGGTGAACTTGCGCGCGTACAGCGAGAAGCCCACGATGTAGAGCGCGTCGCGCGGGAACTGGCCGCGGATCAGCGCGGAGAGCGCGAGCGCCACCTTCTTGGCCGGCAGGAAGTACCCGTTGTTGAGCATGGAGCGGCTCATGTCGAGCATGACGACGGTGGCCGCCTGGGTGCGGAGCTCGGTGCGATAGACCTCGAAGTCGTTCGGAGCGAGGCGGATCGGGGTGCCCGGTCCGGTACGCTCGAGGGCGTTCATCACCGTTTCCTTGAGGTCCAGCAGGAACGGATCGCCGAACTCGTAGGCCTTGGTCTCGTCGGTCTGGTCCCCGCCGGCGCCGCGACGCTGGATGGCGTGGCCACCGATGCGATCGCGCTTGAGCACGGCGAAGACGTCGCGCAGGGCCTGGTCGGCGATCTTGCGGATGGCCCGCGCGGTCAGCGACAGCTCGTCGCCCTCCCGGTGCAGGTAGCCGGCTTCCTCCAGCCGCTTCGTCATCTCCTGCAGACGCTGGAGATCCTCGGCCGCCTCCGGACCCAGCAGCTGCTCGACCTTCTGGGGATCGACCCCCTCGAGATCCTCCAGTGCGCGCACCCCGCGGATCTCCCGCTCCAGCTCGTCGAGCTGCTGCATCTCCTCCATGAGACGCATGGCCTCCTGCAGGGAGACCTCCTCGTCGCCCTGGAACGGGTAGCGCTGGGCCATCTCGTCGAGGGGTAGGAACTCGCTCAGGTTCATGGCCAGCTGGCGCATCTGCGCCTCCAGCCGCTCGTCCTGGAGCATGAGCGAGCGCATCATCTCGTCCAGCTGCTTGCGCTGCTCGGGCGACAGGCTCTGCATGAGCGACTGCATGGCCGCCATCTGCCGACCCATCTGCTCGATGAGCTGGTCGAGGTTCTCCACGCCGGGGAAGCGGTCGCCCCACTTCTCCTTGAAGGCGTCGAAGTCCGGCTCCTCACCCTCGGCCTTCTGCCGGAGCATGCGGTTGAGATCCTGCATCATCTCGCGCATGGCCTTGAGGTCTTGCGGCGTCAGCCCTTGCAGCGCCTGCTGCATGGCGCCGAACATGGGCTGCATCATCTGCTGGCGCAGCGAGTTCAGCAGCTCCTCGAACTTGCGCTTGGCTTCGGGATCGACGAAGTCGTACTTCTGCAGCTCACGCAGCTGGCCGGCCGGATCGGGCGGAAGCGCGTCCAGCTTCTGCTCGCGCCCGGTGCGCTCCTGGCCCTCCGGCATGCGCTGCTTCACGCCCTCGCGCTCGGTCTTGATGACGTCCTCGAGCTTCTTCTTGATGTCCTCCATGCTGGAGCCGAGGTCGTAGCGCTGCATGCGCTCTTGCTTCTGGCGGCGCAGCTTCTCCAGGAGATCCTTCAGGCCGGGCATCCGGCCGCCTTCGGGCTTGCGGGCGCCCTGCTGCATGAGTCGCCGCATGGCGCGCCACGGATCGCCGTCGTGTAGCAGGTCGTCGGCCATCGCCGCCATCAGGTCGTCGGCGTCGAGGTCGATCTTCTGCGTGCCGTCCCAGCGCGAGTATCGGTTGAGCGGCATGGCTTAGACCCGGTAGCGGTAGCGGCCCGCCTGGACGTCTTTGTTGAGCTTCTTCGTGAGGTGCAGCCCCTCGAGCACGAACTCCACCGCCGCGGCCACGCCGGCCGGCTCGGTGGCGCCGAGCTTGGCGGCGGCCGCCCGCAGCGCCGGCATCTGGGCCACCTGCTTGATGTACTCCTCGGACGGCATGCTGTCGGCCGTCTGCACGGCCAGACCGCCCTCGAAGCCCTTCACCACCTCCGCCAGCTCCGCGCCGCCGAACGAGCGGTTGAAGACGTTCAGCACCGCCTTCTGCACGAGGCGGGTGAGGATCTTCTCCTCCCCGCCTTCGCCGGCGGTCTCCATCTCGATCTTGCCGCCGGTCGAGGGCGCCAGCGCGCCGAGGTCGCTCACGCGCGGCACCGCCACGCCCTCGTCGAGCCGGATGGCCCGCTTGAGCGCGCTGGACAGGAGGTTCTCGTAGTTGGCGATCGACACCCGCACCGACACGCCCGAGCGCTGGCTGATGTCGGAGGAGGCGCGGGCCAGGTGGGTCAGCTCGGCCACCACCTGCTTCATGTACTCCGGGGTGATCGACCGGATGCCGTCCACGGGGAACGAGGTGCGCTCGGCCTCCATGATGGCGATCTCGTCGGCCAGCTTCTTGGGATAGTGCGTGCGCACCTGCGAGCCGAAGCGGTCCTTGAGCGGCGTGATGATCCGCCCGCGGTTGGTGTAGTCCTCGGGGTTGGCGCTGGCCACCACGTAGAGGTCGAGGGGCAGCCGGACCTTGTAGCCGCGGATCTGGACGTCGCGCTCCTCCATGATGTTGAGGAGGCCGACCTGGATCCGCTCGGCCAGATCGGGCAGCTCGTTGATCGCGAAGATGCCGCGATGCGTGCGCGGCAGCAGCCCGTAGTGGATCGTCAGCTCATCGGAGAGGTAGCGGCCCTCGGCCACCTTGATGGGATCGACCTCGCCGATGAGATCGGCAATCGTGATGTCCGGCGTGGCCAGCTTCTCGCCGTAGCGGCGATCGCGGGCCACCCACACCACGCCGGCGGCCTCGCCCTCCTTGGCCACCAGCTGGCGGCAGGCCTGGCAGATCGGCGCGAGCGGATCGTCGTTGATCTCGCAGCCGGCCAGCGCCGGCAGCTCCTCGTCGAGGAGCACGATCAGCATGCGCGCGATGCGCGTCTTGGCCTGGCCGCGCTCACCGAGGAAGATCAGATCCTGCCCACTGAGGACCGCGTTCTCGATCTGGGGGACGACCGTATCGTCGTAGCCGACGATGCCGGGCAGGAACGCCTCCCCGCGCTTGAGCCGTGCGATGAGGTTGTCGCGCATCTCCTGCTTGACCGACCGACGCTTCCACCCGCTGTCACGCAGCTCCCGGACGTTACGTGGTTTCGCCATGTTCCTCGCACTATGCGGTGGTCGGCATACTCTGTCAACCGACGAAGCGGCTCGCGTTCCCAGCCGGCGCACATGTGTCGGTCGGGACGCGCGGGTATCTGTAAGATGGAGGCCAGGGAGGGCCACGCCATGTTCGGGAAGAGCAAGAAGACGCTGATGCCCACGCCGGAACAGGCGCTACCGGGCCGCCGAGAGCCGATGCCGGTGCCCGAGCGCCACCATGTCAGCGGTAACCGCATCGTGCCGCCGTTCCCCGAGGGGAGCGAACTGGCCCTGTTCGGGCTCGGCTGCTTCTGGGGTGCGGAGAAGGCGTTCTGGAAGATCCCCGGCGTGTACTCCACGTCGGTCGGCTACGCCGGCGGTCACACCCCCAACGCGGACTACGAAGAGGTCTGCACCGGCCTCACCGGCCACAACGAGGTCGTGCGGGTGGTGTTCGACCCCAAGAAGATCGGCTACGCCGACCTGCTCCGCGTGTTCTGGGAGAGCCACGATCCCACGCAGGGCATGCGCCAGGGCAACGACGTCGGGACCCAGTATCGCTCCGGCATCTACGTTCATTCGCCCGAGCAGCGGACGTTGGCCGAGGCCTCGCGCGACGCGTACCAGCGCATGCTGACGAAGTCGGGCTACGGCGCCATCACCACGGAGATCGTCGACGCGCCGGAGTTCTACTACGCCGAGGACTATCATCAGCAGTACCTGGCCAAGAATCCGTGGGGGTACTGCGGCCTGGGCGGCACGGGCGTGGCGTGCCCGGTGGGGTTGGGCGAGACGGCAACGCGCTGAGGGCTACTCCTCGCGCGTGATCGCCCCGTGGTGGCGACGCGTGATTGCGATCCGGCCCGAGGAGCGAGACGACGCGGCCGCTGTGAGCGCGGTCCATACCGAAGTGTTCGGCCGGCCGGCCGAAGCCCGGATCGTCGAGCGGCTCCGGCAGGCGGCCGGATTCTATCTGGGGCTGGTCGCGACCGACGGCGGCCCGATCGTCGGCCACATTCTCTTCACGCCAGTCACGCTCCGCGGCGATCGATCGTCCGATCTCGTGCTGGCCCTCGCGCCGATGGCGGTGCGCCCGGCCTGGCAGCGTCGAGGCATCGGGGGGGCGCTGGTCCACGCGGGGCTCGAGGCGTGCCGGGACGCACGTCATGACGTGGTCATGGTCGTCGGCCACCCGAACTTCTACCCACGCTTCGGCTTCGTCCCCGCGGCCCCGCTCGGCCTGAGCTCCGAACCCGCGATGCCCGCCGAGGCGTTCATGGTGGCCGAGCTCACGCCGGGAGCCCTGCGCGGTCGCCGCGGCGTCGTCGTCTACGGCAGCGACTTCAACTAGCTATGCGGCGATCATCAGCCGCAGATCGTCGCACAGCATCGCGTAGAGGCGCGCCTGCTCGGCGTCGCCTTCACCACGGAGAACCGCCGAGGGGTGGATCGTGGCGATGGTCTTGGGCGACCAGCGCGTCGAGAAGAACTGGCCGTGCTGACGGAGCAGGCGGAACTCCGGACCGATGATCACGCGGGCCGCGGTGGCGCCGAGGACCCCGAGCACCTGCGGCCGGATGACTTCCAGCTCGGCCTCGAGCCACGGTCGGCACGCGGTGATCTCCGGCGCGCGAGGCGTCTCGTGGATGCGACGCTTGCCGCGCTCGGTGAACTTGAAGTGCTTCACGGCGTTCGTGACGTACACGTGCTGGCGGTCCAGTCCGACCTCGACCAGCGCGCGGTCGAGCACCTCGCCGGCCGGACCGACGAAGGGCGCGCCCTTGCGATCTTCCTGATCGCCGGGCTGCTCGCCCACCAGCACGATGCGGGCGGTGGCCGGACCGCGGCCGAAGACCGTCTGGGTGGCGTGGCGGAAGAGATCGCAGCCCTGGCAGCGCACACTGGCCGCGCGGAGCTCGTCGAGCGTGGCGTTGGGGGGAATGAACGCGCCGGCGCCCGGGGCCTCGGCGGCTGGCGCCGCCGACGGACTCTCGAGGAGCGTCGCGGCGAGCGCGTTGAGGCGACGCACCTGCGGATCGCTCGAGTCGGCGAGCAGGTCGCGCCGCTCGTGCACCAGGCGCCAGAGGATCTCGTAGAGCAGCGCCCAGCGGGCCGGATCGGCCGCGGCGGCGGCCTGGCGCGCGAGGTCGAGAAACTGTCGCGGCACCCGCGCCCCCTCCGTGGCCGACGCGGGGGGCGGGGCGGCGGCGCCGGGCGGGGCCTCGCGCCACGTCACCTCGGCCGGCGGCACGGCCTCGTGCAGCAGCACCCGCGCCAGCGTCTGCCATGCTTCGAAGGTCGGCCCGACGTCGACCGTCCTCATCGCGGATGAATCAGACGCCGTTCGGTCCCTGGCCAGCCGGCCGGTCGTGGCGATGGAACTCGCCGGCCGGCGTGATGGCCAGACGGATCGACGGGCGATCACCGGTCGGCCGGATGTGGTGGTAGTGCCGGGCGGGCGCGAAGACGATGTCGCCGGCGCGCGCATGCACGATCTCCGTGCGGCCTTCGATCTGCCAGTCGATCTCGCCTTCGAGCACGACCCACCACTCGTCCGTCAGGTGATAGTGGCGATCGGTGTCGTGGCCGGGTGGCTGGCAGATGAGCGTGCCGGACATCTGCTCGTTGACGACGACCTTCTCCACCCAGGGGGCGGTGCCCTTACGGCGCTTGATATCCTCCACTCGCGCGTGCCACGTCTCGCCTCCGAGCAGCCCCACCGGCATCGTCGTCGCCATGCGATCCCTCTCCTTCGGCCTTCGTCCTATATATTGCACCCCGTTCGAGGCCGGCGAAAGGTGGGCACACCATGGCGGGTTGACGCGGGCCTGACACCCCGCTATAACCTGCGCACCTCGAAGGGGAGGGGCGTCCTGGACACCGTCCTGCAACTCGTGCTCAACGGCCTCGCGGTCGGCTGCATCTATGGCCTCGTGGCGCTTGGCTTCGTGCTGATCTACAAGGCGACCGAGCTCGTGAACTTCGCCCAGGGCGACTTCATGATGCTCGGCGCGTTCACCACCTACATGTTCGTGGTCTGGTACGGCGTCGGTTACTGGGCCGCCTTCGCCCTGGCGGTTGCCATCGTGGGACTGTTTGGCGCCGCGCTCGACTCGACCATCCTGCGACGCGTGCTGGGACAGCCCCAGTTCGCAGTGGTCATGCTGACCATCGGGCTGGGGGCGATCTTCCGCAGCTTCGCCTCGATCACCTGGGGCTCGGAGATCTACACGCTGCCCACGCCGTTCAGCGCCAAGGCCACGCGGGTGGGTGGCGTCACCGTCAGCCACGAGTACGTCTCGATCATCGTCGGCACGGTGGTGCTGTGCGCGGTGCTGTTCGTCTTCTTCCGGCGCACCCGGGTGGGCGTGGCCATGCAGGCGGCCTCGCAAAATCAGCTGGCCGCCTATTACATGGGGATCCCGGTCAAGCGGATGTTCTCGCTGATCTGGGCCATCTCGGCCGGCGTGGCGGCGATCGCCGGCGTGTTGCTGGCGCCGGTGTCGCTGATCGACATCAACCTCGGCTTCATCGGGCTCAAGGCCTTCGCCGCGGCCGTACTGGGCGGGTTCGGCTCGATCCCGGGCGCGCTGGTCGGCGGCATCACCATCGGGCTCATCGAATTGCTCTCCGGCGCCTACTTGCCGCACGGGTTCAAGGACGTGGCGGCCTACGTCGTCCTTCTGCTGGTCCTGGCGATCCGGCCCCAGGGCATGTTCGGCACCGTCGGCCGGAAGAAGGTCTGAGGCCGCGTGCGCTTCGTCTTCAAGACGACGTATGGTCAGGACCTCGGACTGTTCCGCGATGCCGTCCAGCGCAACTGGTACGTGGCGCTGCTGCTGGGCCTGATCCTGCTTCCCCGGCTCGTGCCGGCGTACCTCAACGACATCAGCCTGGTCTTCATCTACGGTCTCTGCGGGCTCTCGCTCATGGTCCTGGCCGGCTACACCGGCCTGGTCAGCTTGGGGCACGCGGCCTTCCTCGGCGTCGGCGCCTACGCGCACGTCTATTTCACCCAGACCCTCGGGCTGCCCTGGATCGTCAGCGTGGCGCTGGCGGCGGTGCTGACCGCGGCGGCCGGCGTCCTGGTCGGCTTGCCCGCGCTGCGCATGACCGGCGTCTATCTCACCATTGCGACCCTGGCCTTCGCCCTCATCATCCAGGAGGTCTTCGCCCGCTGGGAGCCCGTGACCGGCGGTCTCAAGGGTCGGGCGGTGGACAAGCCCGTCGTCTTCGGCTTCAAGATGGGCAGCGACGTGGCGTTCTACTTCCTGTGCCTGGTCTTTCTCGCCGGCGGGATCTGGCTGACCGCCAACCTGCTGCGCTCGCCCACCGGCCGCGCGTGGGTCGCGATCCGCGACAGCGAGATCGCCGCCCAATCGATGGGCGTCAATCTCGCCGTCTACAAGACCATGGCCTTCGCCTACTCGGCGGCACTGATGGGGCTGGGCGGCGCCCTCTTCGCGCACAGGATCGGGTTCCTGGCTCCTGACATCTTCAGCGTGCTGCTTTCGATCCAGTTCTTGCTGATGGTGGTGGTGGGCGGCCTCGGCAGCCTGCACGGCGCGCTGTTCGGCGCCGTCTTTGTCGCGCTGCTGCCGGTGGCCATCTCGCAGGCACGCGACACGGTGCCCGCCGGCCTGGGCCAGATCGCCGCGGTCTTCGGCAAGGGCGCGGGGGATGCGACCTTCGTCGCCGCCGACCGGTTCGTCAAGCAACCGGGGCTCGAGCCCGGGATCTTCGGACTCATTCTCGTGCTGTTCATCCTCTTCGAGCCGCTCGGCATCTACGGGCGCTGGCTGAAAATCAGGATCTTCTTCTCGACGTTTCCGCTCTACAAGCACGCCACCTTCCGGCGCCAGAAGACCTACATGCGCTCGGAGCGGCTGCGATGACGCTGCTGGCGGCCGAAGGGCTGCAGATCAACTTCGGCGGTATCAGGGCGCTGGACGGCGTGAGCTTCGACGTCGAGCCCGGGCAGGTGTTCACTATCATCGGCCCCAACGGCGCGGGCAAGACCACCATCTTCAACCTGATCTCGCGGATCTACGACTCGACCGCGGGCCGCCTCACCTTCGCTGGCGAGGACATCACATCGGTGCCGCCGCACGAGATCGCTCGGCGCGGCATCGCGCGCACGTTCCAGAACATCGAGCTGTTCGAGCACGCCACCGTGCTGCAGAACCTGTTGCTCGGCCGCCACGGCCACCGGCGCACCCGGTTCGTGGAGGAGCTGCTATTCCTGCCGCGAGTCCGCCAGCACGAGCTGTCCCATCGCGAGGCGGTGGAGAAGGTGATCGAGTTCCTGGATCTGCAGCCCCACCGCGACAGCCTGATCGCCAACCTCTCCTACGGCGCGCGCAAGGTGGTCGAGATGGCGCGGGCGTTGTGCACGGAGCCCAAGCTCCTGCTGCTCGACGAGCCGTCGTCCGGTCTCAGCGTGGAGGAGACCGAGGGCATGGCGTTCTGGATCCAGGACATCCGGAGCCTGCTCGGCATCACCGTGCTGATGGTCGAGCACAACATGAGCCTGGTGGGCACGGTGTCCGATCGCGTGCTGGCGCTGAACTACGGCCGGCCCATTGCGATCGGCACGGCCCGCGAGGTGCAGGAGCATCCCGACGTGATCAAGGCGTACCTCGGAGGCTGAGGGATGGCCGAGCCTCTTCTGGCGGTGACCAACCTCGAGACCTTCTATGGTCCCGTCATGGCCATCCGCGGCGTCAGCTTCGAGGTGCCTCGCGGCTCCATCGTCACCATCCTGGGCGCCAACGGCGCCGGCAAGACGACGATCCTCAAGACCGTGTCCGGGGTGATGGATCCGCAGAAGGGGACCGTGAGTTTCAATGGTCGCGAGATCCAGGGTCGGGATCCCGACCGGGTGGCGCGACTCGGCCTCAGCCACGTGCCGGAGGGCCGCGAGGTCTTTCCCTTCCTCACCGTGCGCGAGAACCTCGCGATGGGGGCCTACACCCGGTCCGACGCCGACGGCGTGGCCCGCGATATGGAGATGGTGTACGAATACTTCCCGGTCTTGAAATCCCGGGCCGAGCAACGCGCCGGGTCCCTGTCGGGCGGCGAGCAGCAGATGCTGTCGATCAGCCGGGCGCTCATGGCCCGCCCGGCCATGATGCTGCTGGACGAGCCCTCGCTCGGGCTGTCACCCCGGCTGGTCAAGGAGATCTTCGACATCATCGTGCGGATCAACCGGGAGCGGGGCGTGACGGTGCTCCTGGTCGAGCAGAACGCCCACATGGCGCTGACCATCGCCCAGTTCGGCTATGTCTTGGAAGTCGGGCGCATCGTGATGGAAGATACCTGCGCGCGCCTCTTGGAGAAGGAAGACATCAAGGAGTTCTATCTGGGCGTCAAGGAGGCCGGCGTCCGCGGGACGCGGCGCTGGAAGCGAAAGAAGATGTGGCGATGAGCCATCCCGACCGCATCTGGACCATCCACGGCCAGGACACCCTGCCCCGGCTGTTCCGCCACGTGGTCAAGGAGCGCGGCGATGCCGTCGCCATGCGGGAGAAGCACCTGGGCATCTGGCGGGCCATCACCTGGCGGGAGTACGGCGAGCGGGCCCGACACGTCGGCCTCGGCCTGGTCGCGCTGGGCCTGCAGCCCCGGGACGTGGTGTCGGTGATCTCCGACAACTGCCCGGAGTGGCTCTACACCGATCTCGGCACCATGTCGGTGGGCGGAGTGACCAACGGCATCTACACCACCGACTCCCCCCGGCAGGTCGAGTACATCCTGAACGACAGCGGCACCCGCTTCTTCTTCGCCGAGAACGAAGAGCAGCTCGACAAGATCCTGGAAGTCCGCGCCCGCTGCCCCCAGCTGGTGAAGATCTTCGTGTACGACATGGAGGGGCTGCACGACTTCCACGACGAGCAGGTGATGCCGTTCGTGGTGCTGCTGGAGCTCGGCGCCCGCTACGCGCGCGAGCATCCCGGCGCCCTCGACCCCCTGGTGGAGATCGCCCGGCCGCACGACCTGGCGATCCTGGTCTACACGTCGGGGACCACCGGCCCGCCCAAGGGCGCCATGCTCAGCCACCAGAACATCATCTTCCAGCTGGGCTACTCGGACTTCATCGCCGAGCCGCGCCCGGGGGATCAGCAGCTGTCGTTCCTGCCGCTGTCCCACGTCGCCGAGCGGACCTTCACGGTCTTCTTTCCGCTGCGCACCGGCGCCACCGTGAACTTCGCCGAGAGCATCGACACGGTACCGGAGAACATCCGGGAAGTCGGGCCGGCGGTGTTCTTCGCCGTGCCCCGCATCTGGGAGAAGTTCTACTCGGGCGTGGCGCTGCGCATGCGTGAAGCCACCCCGATCGGGAAGCTCGCCTACCGCTGGGCGATCGGCATCGGGACGCAGATGGCCGAGCGGCGCATCGCGGGCCGGACGCCGTCGCTGTTTCTCCGGCTGCTCTATCGGGTGGCCGATTTCTTCGTCCTCGACAACGTCAAGCGCTCGCTGGGGCTGCACCGCACGCGGGGCGCGGCCACCGGGGCGGCGCCCATCGCGCCCGAGCTGATCAAGTGGTACATGGCGCTGGGGATCGACATGCGCGAGGTCTACGGCCAGACGGAGAACTGCGGCCTCGCCACCGCCATGCCGCCCGGCCGGATCAAGCTCGGCACCGTGGGAGTGCGGCGGCCCGACACCGAGGTGGCACTCTCGCCGGCCGGCGAGATCTTGCTGAAGGGGCCGCACGTCTTCCTCGGCTACTACAAGAATCCCGACCGCACCGCCGAGACGGTGGTCGACGGCTGGCTGCGCACCGGCGACGTCGGGGAGATCGACGGCGACGGCTTCGTGCGGGTCACCGACCGGATGAAGGACATCATCATCACGGCCGGTGGCAAGAACGTCACGCCGTCCGAGATCGAGAACCAGCTCAAGTTCTCGCCCTACATCACCGACGCGGTGGTGATCGGCGATCAGCGCAAGTTCCTCTCCTGCCTCATCATGCTCGATCCCGACACGGTGGCCCAGTTCGCCCAGGAGCGGAACGTGCCGTTCACCAACTTCGCGTCGCTGTGCCGGGCCCGAGAGATCCAGGACCTGATCTGGAGCGAGATCGAGCGGGTGAACAAGCAGGTGGCCCGGGTGGAGGGCATCAAGCGCTTCCACCTGATCGAGCAGATCCTCACCCCCGAGGACGAGGAGCTGACGCCAACCATGAAGCTGAAGCGGTCGTACGTGAACCGCAAGTACAAGGACGTCATCGACGGCATGTACGCCGGCGCGTGAGCCGGCGTGACCGATCCCGAAAGGAGCGAGCGATGAGGCAACGATTGGCAATCGGTCTGGTGGTGATGATGGTGGTGGCGGTGGTGGGCGTGGCCATGGCGCAAACGCGGGGCGTCAGTGCGACCGAGATCATCCTCGGCATGCACACCGACCTCTCGGGGCCGGCCGCGACTTACGGCGTGTCGTCCTCCAACGCGGTCAAGATGCGGTTCGACGAGGCCAACGAGAAGGGTGGCGTCCAGGGCCGTAAGATCAAGCTGATCGTGGAGGACACACAGTACCAGGTGCCGCGGGCGGTGCAGGCGGGCGCCAAGCTCATCAACCGGGACAACATCTTCGCCATGGTGGCGCCGCTCGGCACGCCGATGAACAACGCGCTCTTCAAGGACCAGTTCGAAGCGAACGTGCCCAACCTGTTCCCGCTCTCGGCGGCGCGCTCGATGTACGAGCCATTCAACAAGCTGAAGTTCTACGGTGCGGCCTCCTACGTCGACCAGGTGCGAGCCGGGATCAACTACTTCGTGACCAAGAAGGGTAAGAAGGCCGTGTGCGCCATGTATCAGGACACCGACTTCGGCAAGGAAGTGATGGACGGTATCCAGATGCAGGTCGAGAAGATGAAGATCAAGCTGGCCGAGACGACCACCCACAAGCCGACCGATCAGGACTTCACCGCCCAGATCACCCGGCTAAAGGCGGCCGGCTGCGACCTGGTCGTGCTCGGCACGATCGTGCGCGACTCGATCGTGCCGTACGCCACCGCGCGCAAGATCGGCTGGACCGACGTCGACTTCCTCGGCTCGGCGGCGACCTACGATCTCTTCGTCGCCGCGGCGCAGGGCGGCGTGACCGAAGGGCTCTACGCCATGGGCCTGACCGACATGCCCTATCGCGACACGCTGAGTCCGATGGCGCAGGCGTGGTTCGATCGCTACAAGGACAAGTACAAGGCCGAGCCCAACATCGGCGCGGTCTACGGCCACGTGGCCGCCGACCTCACGGTTACCGGGCTCGACAAGGCGGGCAAGGACCTCACCCTCGACAGCTTCGTGAAGGGCCTGGAGTCGATTCGCGGCTACCGCGACATCTTCAACGGCCCCGAGGCCAACTTCGGTCCCGACAAGCACCAGGGCGCGAACTCCTCGTTCCTCGCCGTGGTCAAGGGCGGACGCTGGGTCCGCGTGACCGAGCCGCTGTCGCATTGATTTACGTGGGGGGCCCCGAAATGGCCCCCCACACCGCCCCGCGCTACGTGCCCCGGGAAACCCGGGGCGCTCCGCGAACGTGGCCCCCCCACCCCACGCTACGCGCTCCGGGAAACCCGGGGCGCGTAGCGAGCGGTGCCGGCAGAGCTAACTCCGGCAGAGCTAGCTGTAGTTGCTGATCATCGTGTTCTCGAGCGTGTAGCTCATGTAGGTCGTCGTCTTCGGCGGGGCCGTCGACTTCTTCGCATCGCCCCCGATCACTCGCGCCGCCTCGGCCCGGTCCACCACGGGCGCCGAGAGGTTGCCGACCTTCTTCGCCACTCGCTTCCGCTGCTGCGCTCGCCGCTTGTCCATCGCTCCCTCCTCGGGTTCGATCCACTGCTGCGATAGGCAAGTGCATCAGCTCTGCCAGAGCCGACAGCGCCCGAAACCTCACGCTTTCCTGTGCTTTCCCGTCACACCGGGTACGCCCAGACTGCCCATCGGGCGCCCCCGGGCGGAAGCTTGCCCGATCGACTACGGCTCTGTCGCGGCTCAGCCGACGAGGGCGAACTGCACGATGGCCTTGGCCACCAGCTCCCCATGCTGGGTGACCTCGCCCTCCGCGACCGCCAGCCGCTTGCCCTTTCGCAGCACCCGGCCCTTGCCGACGAGCGGCGCGAGCCGCGCGCGCGAGAGGAGGTGGACGGTGACCGTGGCCGGCACCACGGGAGCGCCCACGGCTGTCGCCGCCGAGATCTCGGCCACGGTGGTGAGGACGGCGAAATGAATCACGTCGGGAGCGACCTGATGCTCCAAACGGGGATCGAGGATCAGCGTGCCCGGCTCGTCACCCGGGCGCAGGCCGAGAGTGGTGTTGAAGTCGTTGGCCACCAGCGCCTCCTTCTAGCTCGGAAAGAATCGCGCCGCCGTGAAGTTCAGGATTCCGTCCAGACCGGCCTGCGGGAACTTCTGCTTCATCGCGGCCACGAGCTCGCCCGCGTTGTGGGACGCGGCCAGGGCCGCCTCGAACTCGGTGAGATACGCCCGGTTGAAGGCGAGCACGTCCGGAGTGTCGGGCAGCTCCGGGCGGTTCTTGTCCGGCTACGACCGTGCGGGGATTCCGCTCCTGGATGAGGCGCAGCGTCTCTTGCCAGGCCTTGCGGGAATCCGCGTCGGTGGCGCGGAGCGAGAGGTGCACCTGATTGAACGCGATGTCGCCGACGATCGCGGCGGCCAGCGACGGAACCCAGACGACGTTGTTCCGCGGCCCCGGGCCCACGTCGCCCTGCAGACTGGCCATGACCTCCACGGCCTGACCGTCCACCGTGAACTGCGTGCCCGGCCACGCCTGCGGGATCTGGATGTCGCTTGGGATGGCTTCCGCGCCGACGCGCGCGCGCATCTGGGCCACGGTGTTGGCCAGGCTGCCCTTGATGTACTCGATGTCGGAGGCGCTCGCGTAGACGGGCGTGCCGGGAAAGCGCTTGAGCAGCACGGAGGCGCCATAGAAGTGATCGAAGTGTGGATGCGTGATGAGAATGGCCTTGAGACGCCGGCCCTTCGCTGCGATCCGATCGGCGAGCTTTTCTGCATCGGCGATCCGGAACTGGGTATCGACGAGGATGGCCTCCTGGTCGCCGTAGATGAGGGTCGACGTCACGCCGAGACCCTGGCTGTCCGCGGTGTAGATATCGAGCACGAGCGGCGCGGATTCTGCGCGGGCCAGGCGGCCGCCGAAGGAGCCCGTGACCGCAAGCGCGGCCATGACAAGTCCGCTGAGAATCCCGAACGCAAGTCGATCGCGCCTGTTCGTCATGCGAGCACCTCTCCTGATTGAGCCGTCGACTCGACGTGAGCCCGGTTCTTTCACCGTGCAGTATCATTCCGGCGTGCAGCGCTCTCAATGTCTGATCGGCCTGTTTTCATGTCCGTTCGTTCGGCCGGGCGATGTTTGATGTCCTCGCGGATGTTCTGGAGCAGGTCCGGCTCGCGGGGACGGTCTACTTCAGCGCCGAGCTGCGCGCGCCCTGGGGGGTGAGTGTCCGACCCGAGGGCCGGGCGCCGTTCTACGTGGTGACGGCAGGAAGCTGCCTGCTGGAAGTCGACGGTGAGCCGGCGCCGCGCACGTTGGCCGCGGGTGACCTTGCTCTGCTGCCTCGGGCGCATCCTCACGTTCTTCGCTCCGGCGCGGAGGTGCCCGCCGTCTCGTTTGGTCGGTTCGTGAAGGAGCATCCGATGGACGAGCGGGGATTCGTGCGCTGCGACGGCGGCCAGGGCCCGACCTGCACGCTCGTCGGCGGCTTCTTCCTATCCGAGGAGCTGGAAGCGACCCCGTTGCTGTCGGCGCTGCCGGCCGTCGTCCATCTCCGGGCGGACGATCGACAGGTCGCGAGCTGGCTTCCGCCCACGCTGCGCTTCATCGGGGTGGAGATGGGCTCCGGCCTGCACGGCTCACGCTCGGTGCTCAACCGGCTGGCCGACATCCTGTTCATCCAGGCGGTGCGCGCCTTCCTGAGCATGGGGGAGCCCATCCATGCGGGATGGCTGAAAGGCCTGAGCGATGGACAGGTCGCACGCGTGCTGGCGCTGATTCACCAGCACTACGCCAAGCCGTGGAGTCTCGAGCGGCTCGCGAAGGAGATCGGCGTCTCCCGGACCGTCCTGGCGGTGCGCTTCCGGACGCTCGTCGGCGCGTCCCCGATGGCCTATCTCACGCGATGGCGAATGCTCCAGGCCGCGCGGCTGCTGCGCGAGTCACGCGCGGCGATGGCGGAGGTTGCGGAGAAGGTCGGGTACACGTCCGAGGCCGCGTTCGCGAAGGCATTCAAGCGGACGCTCGCGCCGACGCCGGGGGAGGTTCGGCGGTCGGCCTCGCAGCCCTGAGCGATCATCCGAACCCTCAGCCGCGGGCGGGCGTCTCGATGTCGCTACGCTTGAGCAGGTAGTCGAGACCGCCGACGCGATACCAGCGATACGCGTACGCCTCGAGGAGGACGTGGTGCTTGCCGTCCTCGGCCGCGTGGCTGTGGTTCTCGGTCAGCAGATTGATCAGCACCCGGCCCTCGGGACCGGCCAGGCCGGTGGAGAGCGCGACCTCCCGCGGTGTGTCCGATAGATTGTGCACGAACAGCACCGAGTTGTTGCGCCAGTCGTAGCGCACCGCGAGGATCGCCGGATCGCGGACCGGCAGGACCTCGTACTCCCCCCAGCCGACCTCGGGGACCTCCTTGCGCATGCGGACGATCCGCTCGGTCCAGTTGAGCATCGAGTTCGGGTCGCGCCGCTGCACGGCCGCGTTCACGTGCTGATAGCCGTACGGTCCCTCGCTGATGACCGGAACGACCGGCTTGTCCGACGTGGTGAAGCCGCCCTGCGGCTCGGTGGACCATTGCATCGGCGTTCGCGCGCACACCCGTTCGGGCAGCCCCAGGTCGTCGCCCATGCCGAGCTCGTCGCCGTAACGCAGCACCGGCGTGCCGGGCAGCGTGAACATCAGGCTGTAGGCCAGCTCGATCCGTCGCCGATCGCCTCCGAGCATGGGCGCGAGCCGACGTCGGATGCCGCGCTGGTAGAGCTGCATGTCTTCGTCGGGACCGAAGCAGTCGAACACCTTCTGGCGCTGTTCCTCGGTCAGCCGCCCCAGGTCGAGCTCGTCGTGGTTGCGCAGGAACAGGCCCCACTGCGCGGTCTCGGGCCGCTTCATCGTCGCCTTCAGCGCGCGCGTGAGCGGACGAGCATCGGCCGCGGCCAGCGCGTAGAACAGGTTCTGGTTGACCTGGAAGTTGAACATCATGTGCATCCGGTCGCCGTCCTTGCCGAAGTACTCCATGTCGGTCTCGGGCAACACGTTGGCTTCGGCCAGGATGATGGAGTCACCGACGCGCCACTGCAGAAAGGCGCGGAGCGCACGCAGCATCTCGTATTGCTCGACCGGCTTCCGGACCCGCGGCCCTTTCGTCGAGATCACGAACGGTACTGCGTCCATCCGGAAGCCGGAGACGCCGAGCTGGATCCAGAACCCCATGATCTTGAGAATCTCGGCCAGGACGTGCGGATTGGAGGTGTTCAGATCGGGCTGGAAATCGTAGAAGCGGTGGAAGTACCAGCTCCGGGCTTCCCGATCGTACGACCAGGTCGACTTCTGCACCCCGGGAAACACCATCCCCTGGTTCGCATTGCGGGGTCGGGTGGGAGACCAGACGTACCAGTCGCGGTAGCGCGG
>Ga0075428_100000330_pt1 | contig 47037 bp, 21 predicted proteins | sample RhiMetdeltSRZDD2_FD_75291 | JGI IMG/M metagenome (GOLD analysis project Ga0075428, IMG submission 75291) | Populus rhizosphere microbial communities from Tennessee, USA - Rhizosphere MetaG P. deltoides SRZDD2 | ecosystem: Host-associated > Plants > Roots > Rhizosphere > Soil | place: USA... | reverse complement strand
GACCTTGTTGTTCGCGGTCACCGTGACCAATGCCGGGTCGATCGCCAGCGTGCCGTCGATCGGCGTGACGGTGTAGTTCGGGTTCGAGCCGAGGCTGACCGCGATCGCGTATGGGCTGCCCGCGACGCTGCTGAATGGCGTCGCCGTCGTCGACAGCGTGAAGTTCACCGCATCGCCGCCGGCGACCTCGCCGACGACCGTCGCGTCGAAAGCCGGGTTGTCGTCACCGTAGGTCTTGACCTTGTTGTTCGCAGTCACCGTTGCGGCCTTCGGATCGATCGTAAGCGTGCCGTCGATCGGCGTGACGCTGTAGTTCGGGTTCGAGCCGAGGCTGACCGCGATCGCGTATGGGCCGCCCGCGACACCGCTGAACTGCGTCGCCGTCGTCGACAGCGTGAAGTCGACCGCATCGCCGCCGGCGACCCCGCCGACGACCGTCGCGTCCAGAGCCGGGTTGACGTCACCGTAGGCCTTGACCTTGTTGTTCGCGGTCACCGTGACCAGCGCTCCGTCGATCGTCAGCGTGCCGCTGGCGTAGCCGATCGCATAGTTGGTGGACGTGTAGCCGCTGGGTGTGATGGCATAGGTCCCGGCGTTGATCGCTCCCTGCGATGTCCCCGACCAGGCCACCGAGCCGCCGAGCACCGACGAGTTCTGGTCCAACACGAAACCACTGAAGCTGACTCCGTTGCCGCCGAGATACGCGACTGCGTCGTATGTCTTGCTGGCGTTGTTGGCCGTGACCGTCAGCGGCGCCGGGTCGACAGTGACAGACGGCGAGAGAATCGGGAAGGGCCCTGAGGTGTAGGTTCTCGAGGAATAGGAGCGCGTAGTCCATGTCTTGGACCCGACCGCCGTTGCCGTTGCACTGAACGAGATGTCTGCGTGACCGCTGGGCGAGTTGATCTCGTTGGCGTCCAGACCCAACGCCCTGAACTTCAGCAACGTCGGGGTCGAGCCTGCGGCGTCATACTCCCAGTCCCTCGGCGCGCCGGTCCCGCCGGTGTCATAGGCCGCGATCGTCGGCGCGCCCGTCACGGTCATTCCGGTGGGCACGGCAACCGTAATCGACCCGATCGTGGGAGTGCCCAGCGTCGAAGTGTTCGTGACGATCAGCGTGAATGCCGTCGTCGACCCGTATCTCACCGGGGAAGGCGAGATCGAGGCCATGGAGTCGGCGACGTCCGTCCCGACGGCCGTATCCGCGAACACGTGCTCCGCATGGAGACCCGCGCAGTCCGCGCTGAGCCGCAGGCTGGTCCCCGAGGAATCAGCGGGGTCGATGTACCACGACGTCGCCAACTCGCCGAGCGACCCGGTCGCCGCGAGCCATGGCTTGTGCTTCGCGCCAGGCGCGCCATTCGGTTTGAGTTGCACCACCTGCAACGTCACGACACTGGACGCCGGGAAGCCCGTTCCGGTGATGAAGGCCATGGCTCCCGGCGAGTAGTCGGCGCGATCGGTCTTCACGGTCGGGAAGACATAGAGGTCGGAAGACGCGGTTCCGCCACCGCCGGCGACGATCAGGACGCCGTCCAGACTCGTCGGGCCGACGACTGCACCTGGCCGCGCCGTCGACAGGGAACCGGCCGCGCTGAATCTGCCATCCCAGGGAACGAACCGTTCGGCGCTCAGCACATCGGCGCCGCCGGCCGTACCGCCCGTGATGAGGACGCTGCCGTTGTACTGCAGCAGAGTCGCGGTATGCCCACAGCGCGGAGTAGACAGCTTGGCTGGCAGTCGCGCGAAGGAGCGCGCTCCGAGGCCCAGCATCTCGGCGGACCCGAGGTCGGCTGAGCCGTCGGTGCCGCCGACCACGAGTACATCGCCGTTCTGCAGGCGCGTTGCGGAGTGCCCGGCGCGCGCGATCTTGAGAAACGGCCCGGGCGTCAGGACGTTTGCGACCGGGTCGTAGATCTCCGTGCGCGTGGATGGCACGCTGGCTTCCGATCCGCCGGTGAGCAGCACGCGCCCATCGGCGAGCAGCACGACGGCCATTGCCGTGCGCGGCGGCTGGATCGAAGCGAGGGCAGTGGTGAACGTTCCACTACCGGGCTCGAAGAGCTCGAGAGTCGCCAGTGCCCCGGTGGCATTCTCGCCGCCGGCGATGAGGGCCCGCCCGTCCAGCAGCAGGATGGCCGTGCCTTTGGTCCGCGCCTGTGCCATCGCTCCGACTGCCGACCAGGAACTCGTCGCAGTATCGTAGATCTCCGCGCTCGCGGTCGCGCTGCCGCCGTTCGTCGTTCCTCCGGCCACCAGCACGCGTCCGTCCTGGAGCTGGATGATGGCGTGATCGCGGCGAGCCTCCAGCATCGTCGCGGCCGGCGCAAACGCGCCCGTGGCATCGAGTGCCTCCGACGTCGCGGAAACCACGCCACTGCCGAGGCCGCCGCTCACGAGCAAGCGTCCATCGGCTTGTGCGACCGCAGCGGCACCATCGCGAGCCACGGACATGCTCGGGCCGTCGAACCAGCCGCTCGTCCAGGCAAATCCGAGCGTCAGGATCGAAGAACAGACTGCTACACCGAGAATCGAGGAATTGGAGCCAGGTGAAATGCGCATTGTGTAACCGTTCGCAGCGAGAACGCCCTCTCCCAATGATTGAGACTCGAAGCGGATCGAAGCCCTCGTCCGGCAACCTGTCTTTGTCTGACATTGCCGCTCACACCTTGTGAGATGCTGCCCCTTCGAGTGGCGCGCCTCGAAGCGAGTCTATCGCAGAATCAATCAGCTGGTCGGCGGAGCGAAAGTCACTTGCAGACTGGCGCCGTAGACACCGGCGCCCGCGTAACGGTGAATTCGTCCGGACAGTGACTGCAGAGAACTGATGGGTCCGTGGGCAATCGCTGTCGTGCAACCGCCGGCGGAATCGACGCACTGTCATGCAGCTCGCGAGCGGCGTCGGCCTGCGCCAAGCCGGGTGCTTCCTGCAGATGAAAGCCAGCGCGGTCCAGAACGAGAAACTCTTGATGACCAGGATGCTCGCTCTGCTACACGACAACCTGAGTCCGACCCTGACCACGGGCAGCCGCTTCCTGCTCGACGAGGAGGAGGCCTACGAGGCCGCTTCGATCGAAGACGCTGACCATGCCGGTCATGATCGAGAAGGTCCGTGCGCTGGTGGCGCGCTCGCGTGCCGCGGCGGAGCCACTGCACCGCCGCTGCGCTCGGCACGGCGAGAAGCGAATCTGCAATTGCCCGCAGTCGTTCGCGGGCGTTCCCGTTGATCGAAAATTGTTCTCGCTCGTGGGCCACGCCGGAGACGGTGAACCGTGTTCTGCGTGGGGCCCGTGGCGTCGGAGAGTCGGGCACTTTTCCGCGCGATGGTGCGGCGCCGCAAAGGGGCGGGCGGTGGGCTCGCGTTGCGAGTCTGGGACGTCTCACCTCCGGCTCGCGAGATACGGTTCCTCACCTCGCATCACGCGGGCAACCGGCAAGTCATGGGGAGCAAGTAGTGTCAGAACAAACCGCTGTTCGTGCGTTCACCGAGTCCGATCTCTCCGCCTTCCTCAAGGACGGCTATCTGGTAGTGCCCGGCATGTTCACGCCGAGAGAGATGCGCGACATCGTGTCCTGGACCGAAGAAGTGTCGTCGCGGCCCGAAACACCGGGCAAGTGGATGAAGTACTTCGAGCAGAGCCGCATCACTCCGGGTCAGAAGATCTTGTGTCGAATGGAGGACTTCGAGCCCTACCACGCCGGGTTCAGCAGCTTCTTCATGCAAGGCAAGTTGAAGCGCGCGGTCGACGAGCTGTTCGGCGAGCCCGCCATGCTGTTCAAGGACAAGATCAACTTCAAGCTGTCCGGCGGGGATGGCTTCAAGGCGCATCAGGACGCGCAGGCCGGCTGGGATGTCTACGCGAAACTGTTCATCACGGCGCTCGTGACCATCGACGAGTGCACCCCTGAGAACGGCTGTCTCGAGATCGCGACCTACGCTCACGAGCGCAAGTTGATCGGCGAGATGTGGAAGCCGCTCGAGGAGGACGGGCTGCCCTACAAGATGCTGCCCACGCGTCCAGGCGACACCGTGTTCTTCGACTCCTTCGTCCCGCATCGCTCGGGTCCGAACATGACGTCGGCCTCGCGGCGCGTGCTGTACGTCACCTACAACGGCGCATCAGAAGGTGACCAGCGGCGGACCTACTACAGCGACAAGCGGCGCAGCTTCCCGCCCGATTGCGAGCGGGAGCCGGGCAAGACCTACGTGTTCAAGGTCTGAAGAGCGCCGCGGCGCGCGCCAGCGCGCGCCGCGGGCGAGGCCTCAGTAGCCGAGCCACCCGCCGATCCGCACGTCGAGTCCGCGGCTCAGATACCAGCCGAAGGGATTCGCCAGCGGGTCGTAGACTGCGTACTGGCCATAGAGGTGGGAACCGACCAGGCCCGGGTCGAGCGGGATGTCGACGAGTTGGTAGGCGGTTCCGGTCGGGCTGGTCAGCACGAGGCTCAGGAACGCAGGATCGACGAGGAGCGTGCAACCGGTCGCGCCGATGACGCCGAGATCGGCCTGGATCCGCGTGAAGCTGAGCATGCAGAGCGCGCCGGTGTTCGGCAGCGCGGACGAAAGATCGAAGCCGGTCCGATCGCCGATCATGGCGCTGCCCGAGCCCGACAGCGTGAGTGTACCTGTACCGCTGCCGGCGCACGGCGACCCATACGGGGTCATGAGGTCGTCGATCTGCTGCAGAGGGTTGATGCCGACGGAAGCGAACAGGTTGTGCGATGGCCACATCGAGATGCCGTTGGCGATGTTGCTCATGGCGAGGCCGTCCTGACCACCGAGCCCGCGGTCACCGTTGGTGAACAGCACGAACGACAGCCCATCCGCGCGTCGACCGATGTAGGTCTTCGTGCCATCCAGGCTGCCGTTGTGTTCGCGCATGGCGACGTTGCCTCCCGAACCGTTCGGCACGGTGTTGAGGAACCAGCCCTTGAGCCACGTGTTGGCCGGCCAGCCCTGCGCGCTCGGGTGCGGGCTCCACATGGCGGAAGTCTGCGTCGGGCCCAGGATCGGGTTGAACACACCGAGATCGAACGCGGCGAGCACCTTGGCGTAGTCGGGCGCCGACATGACCCACGCGCCATGGCTGTCCATGTTCGGCAGATTCCAGCCACCGTAGTGCCGGGGCACGAACGGCCTGTTGGGGTCGTTGACGCTGGTCGCGAGCCTGAGGTCGAGCGGGTGGTAGAGCACTTCGCCCGGCAGGCGTTGGTCGAGGTGGGACTGACCGATCTGTGCGCGCGAGATGCCGAGCGGCTGCATGATCTGTTCTTGGATGACGTCGGTGTAGGGCTTGCCATTGTGCGACGCGACGATGCGCCCGAGCAGGCAGAAGCCGTAGTTCGAGTAGACGGACTGCGTGTCGGGCGTGAGGTCGAGCGGCTGCCCCTGCATGTAGTTGCGGATGTGCCACGTGCTGATCGGCAACGACGCGGGCAACGACTGCGAGATCTGCGTGTCCCAGAACATCGGGTCGTAGCCGCCGGTGCTCTGTCTGCTGTCCCACCCGCCGCGGTGCGTCAACAGATCCTGGATCTTGATCAGATTGCAGTCCTGATCGGCGAACTGCGGATACCCGAATTGCGACGCCATCGGCGTGTTGTAGTTGAGCGCCCCCTGCTGGATGAGGCGGTGGATCGCGATGCTGGTCAGCGGCTTGCTGCACGACGCGATACGGAACAGGCTCGTCGGCTGGATGGCCGGATAGCCGGGCTCTGCCCAGGTGTAGCCGCGCGCGAACACGAGACGGCCGTCCTTCACGATCGCGAGTTGCGCGCCGTGCACGCCGCCGGTCTGCATCAGGTTCTGCACCCAGGCGTCATAGGCGGCGAGCTGCGGCACGGCGGTGCCGGTGACCGTCAACTGCCGGGCCGCTGGCAGGTCGGTGCTCGCGAAGATCGCGGAGAACCGCGCGCCAGAGCCGCTGCCGGACGCGCAGAGGTTGATCGGGTATTGGCCGTTCTGGCTCCAGTACTGGTTCGCGAGCTGGTTGTACGACGCCGCGGTCATGTCGTGGTGCACGTGGCCGCCGCCGACGAGCGTGTCCTCCCAGCAACTGAGGAATTGCGAGCTGTCGTCGTTGAAAGCGGCGATGGTCTGGCGGCCATAGATCTGGTTCATGCCGTCGAACTTGTCCTGATGTTCCTGCACGCTGGAGGCCTGGTAGTAGCCCCAGCCGACCTGTTGCGGGTTCGGCTTGAACGTGACGACGAAGCGAGGACTTTGGGCGGTGCCATAGACGTCGGCAGAACACAGCCGCCAACCGGCGTCGTGCGCGTCGTCGACTGCAACCCTCAACCCTTGCGTGTCGAGACCATGCAGCGCCCAGGCGCCATAGCCGGTCTGCTCGACCACGCCAGCAAAGCGCGTGTTGTTGCCGCTGCCCGATGCTGTCACGAGCGTCGGCACGAAGTTCGGCGCGTGACTGTTGAGGAACGTCTGATACTGCGCGGCGGTGAGGTCCTGGAAGGGCACGAACGCCGGGCCGTTGCGCTGCACCCATACCGCCGCATAGCGCGGCGAGCCGGCCGTGCCGTAGAGCGCGAGCGAAACCACGCGGTAGCCGGCGTTGCTGAGCGCCTGGACCTGGGCCTGATGCTGGGCCGAAGTCTGATCGTGGTAGGCCTGCACCTGCGCCTTGGCTGGTGCCAACAACGCAAGTATCGCGGGGACAAGGAAACTGGGACGAAGTGAGTTCATGGGTTTTCGAAGGTTGGGATGGGCGCCCGTGTGGGCCGCCACCAGGACACGTCCCGTTCCCGAACCGACCGGACAGAGAATCCGCCGGATTTCGATTCACCCAGAGAACCACCCGCGAGAGTGGCTGGCTTGGCGGCTAGATTTGGCCTTCGCCCATGGATCAGGACAGCGAGACGCGCCTGCGCCGACTCGAAGACGCCATCGAGGCCTGGCTGGCAAAGGACCCGGCCGAACCGTCCGGTTCGTTCCTCGAGGCCAACGCGCCGCTGCGCGACCTGCTGGAGCCGATGGTGGAGACGCAGGCGCCCGATGGCCAGGAGCCCGAGGCGTTGCAGCGGCTCGGCGACCTGGCCCTGCGGCGCGAAATCGGTCGCGGCGGCATGGGCATCGTCTACGAAGCCGAGGATCGCCGGCTCCGGCGCAAGGTGGCGGTGAAGGTCATGCGCCGCACGCCGGCCACGAGCTCGAGCGCGATCGTTCGCTTCTGGCAAGAGGCGGCTCTGGCTGCATCCATGCAGCATCCGGGCGTGGTGCCGGTCCACTACCTCGGCGAGACCGACGATCTCTTCTACCTGGTCATGCGGCTCGAGGAGGCCGCTTCGCTGAGCGATGTGGTCGCGCAGCTGGGCGGCCAGGATCCGGCGCAGCTCGATTCGCTCTCGCTGACGACGGCCGTCGCCGGTGCCGTGGCGACGCGCTTCCCGGGCATCGCTGCACAGGCGCGCCCGGTAGCGTCCTACGTGCACGCCGTCGTCGATCTGATGGCGCAGGTCGCCGAGGCGCTCGGTCACGCGCACAGCCAGGCCGTGATCCATCGCGACGTGAAGCCCGGCAACATCCTCGTAGACGTCGGCGGCCGCGCCTACCTGACCGACTTCGGCCTGGCCTGCGTACAGGGCGAGCCAGGCGTGACGCACACCGGCGATGCCCCGGGCACCGCCCATTACATGGCCCCCGAACAGATCCGGGGCGGGCGGGCCAATGTGGGGCCAGCGCTCGACGTGTTCGCGTTCGGAGCGACGCTCTACGAACTGCTGACCCTGAGACGGGCGTTCGGCGGCAGCACGGTGCCCGAAGTCCTGTACGAAGTCGTGCACCGCGAAGCTGTCGATCCGCTGCGACTCGTGCCATCGCTGCCGCGAGATCTCGTGGCGATCGTGCACCGCTGCCTCGAGAAGGACCCGGGACGTCGCTACCCGGATGGTGCGGCCCTGGCGCTCGACCTGCGCGCGTTCCTGCGCGGTGATCACGTCGCCGCGCGCCCGCCATCGCGCTGGCAACGCGTGCGCCGATGGGCCCGGCGCGAACCGTGGCGGGCGGTCGTGGCGCTGTTGTTGCTCGGTGGGCTACCGACCCTGGGCCTCACCTGGGCCGCGGCGAGGCGCCAGCAGCCGAAGACCGAAGTCGGAGAACGCGTGCTGCGGCAGGGCTGGCTCGATGCCGAGCTTGCCCACGGGTTCCGCGAAGCCGGCGAGGGCGACGGCGTCGCCGCGCGCGCGCACTTCGAGGCGATCCTACGCGAGCAGCCGGACTCGGAGGAGGCCACCGCCGGTTTGTCGGTGCTGGCTGGGCGCCAGGACGACCGCAGCGCGCTGGCCGAGCTGACGGCTCGTCCGAAAGCCCTGGTTGCCAGCAGCGCGCTGCGCCGGCGCCAGGCGATGCTGCTGACGCGACTCGCGGCAGCAACCGAGGCCGCGAGCATCGCCGCCACGCTGGACAAGCTGCCGATCGGTTTCGACGCCTTCCTCGATGGCTATGGCCACCTCGAGCTCGGGCACCGCGGCGTGGCCGGTGAGTTCGAACGGGCCAGCAAGGCGCTGCATCGCGCCCTCGTCACCTCGGATCGGCCGCGTCCCTTGTTCTACTACGAGTGGTTGCACGCCGCCGCGCATGCGCGCGACCAGGTTGCCGCCGGCGAGGCGAGTGCCGCGATCCGACGCCTGTGGCCGGACGCGGCAGCGAGCTGGTTCTGGATTGCGTTCGCCGCGGACGAGCGTGGCGACATCGAGGCCGCGCTGGGCGCGCTCGAGACGGCCCTCGCGCACGATCCGGGACTGCTCGGCGCGCAGGTCTATCGCGCGCGACTGTTGCGGCGCACGGGCAAGGTCAGCGAGGCGATCGCCGCTCTGCGCGCAGCGCTGCCGGCGGCGCCCAAAGCGGCCTTGCTGCACAAGGAGCTCGCGACGTGCCTGTGTCTGGCCCGACAGTTCGACGCTGCGCTTGCCAGCTACGAGATCGCGCTCACGGCGAACCCGACGGATGCAACCGTGCAACGCGAATACGCCGTGGCCCTGCTCGATCAGGGCGAGCTCGCGAAGGCCTACGAGCTGGCGGACGGCGTCGTCACGCGCCACCCGGGAGATCACGAAGCGCGCATGGTGCTCGCTGCGGTGTTGCTGAGGCGCGGCGAGACCGAGGCGGGCCTCGAGCATCTGCGGCAATGCCTGGCCAGCCACCCGACCGCCCGCGCGTGGTTTCAGTTCGGGATGGCGTGCGCCGCGAAGGGCGATTCCGACGGCTCTCGCGACGCCTTCGAACGAGCACTTGCGCTCGATGCTTCGCATGCGCCGGCAGCGACCCATCTGGCCCTGATCCACCTGCGGGACGGCGATCGCGAGGAGGCTGAGCAGTTGTTGCGCCGGGCCATCGCGGCCGAGCCGACGCTGTTGCCGGCCCGGCGCGCGTTGTTGCGGGTCCTCGACGACCGGCCCGAGGCCGCGGTCGCCATGTGCCGCGATTGGTTGCAACATGCGCCGCGGCTGCCCGAGGCGCAGCGCCACCTGGCTTCGTCGCTGCTGCACACGGGCGACGCGGCGGCCCGCCGCGAGGCAGTGCAGCTCGCGCGCGCAGCAGTGGCTGCGACTTCCGACAAGGACGGGGCCGCACTGCACGTGCTCGGTCAGGCGCTGCTCGCGACGGGCGAGCTCGCGGCAGCCGAGGCCACGCTCGCACGGGCCCTCGCGGCGCTCGATCCGGCCGATCGCTTCACGCCGCACTACCGCGGGCAGATCGAGCTCACGATCGAGCAATGCCGCCGCGCGCGGGAGGGCAAGTGACGACCCTTCTGCTGCTGCAGCGGTGGCACGGCGGTGACGAAAGCGCGCTCGCGGAGCTGATCGCTCGCGACCTGCCCTGGTTGCGCACCGAGGCCATGCGCCGCATGGGCAGCGAGCTGCGCGAACGTCAGGAAGCGGACGATGTCGTGCAGCAGGCATTGGTGCACGTGATGCAGTACGGCCCGCGTTTCGAAGTGGCCGACGAAGATCACTACCGCGCGATCTTGGTGCGCATCGTCGAGAACACGATCCGCAAGATGCTGCGCGACAGTCGCCGCCAGAAGCGCTCGGCCGGTCGCGAGGAACCGCTGCCATCGGGCTCGGTGGTCGCGCTGGCGGCCACGGCCACGCGACCCAGCGCAGCCGCAGACCGCAACGAGCAACGCGCCTGGCTGCATCTCGGACTCGAACTATTGGACGCCGACGATCGCGAGATCGTGCTGCAGCGACAGTGGCACGGCCTGCCGTTCGCCGCGATTGGCGGGCAACTCGGGATCAACGAGGATGCAGCGCGGCGACGCTTCGAACGCGCCGTCGCCCGCCTGGCCCAGACTGTCGGTCACCTGCGGCGCGGAGAGCTCGTGCAGGCTTGCCCTCGATGAGGTGTGCCTTCTGGCGGCAAACGCGACGGCGCGGCGACCGCGAGCCGCGCGCGTCGTCCCGATGCTACCGGCGCGTCGGCAGCCTGCCGCCCGCGGCGGACTCGCGGGCAGCGAGCGGAGCCGGGTGGGTCACTTGCCAAGAGAACCCGCGTGCTGTGATATCCAGATCGAGTGCCAGATCTACGGGAATCCGATCGGCTCGCGGAGTTGCGGGAATGCAGCAACCTGCCTGCCTGGTTGACCGTGCTTGCGCAACCCGCCCGGCTGGGCGCCGCGTTGGCAGGGTCGATCCCTGAATTTGCGTCAGGCACTTTGACCCTGTGCCATTGTGCACTGAGCCGCGTCCGCATGAAGAAGGGCAAGTGGACCGCGCTGTGCACGCTGACGGTGCAGGGTCTCCGGCCCGGGAAGGCGCAGGACGTCGTCGTGCAGGCCGCGCTGACGCCGCCCGATCGAACGGCAGCGCCGCGCGCGGCCGCTCCGGCGGTCTTCGGCGCGGCCGAGTGGAGCTGGCACGTGCCGGAGCTGCGGCTCTCGTTCGAGGCGCCGCCGCCCGAATTCGGGCCGCTGGCGCGCACCTGCCTCACCGACCCCGCGGCGGCGCGCGTGATGTTGGAGCGCGGCTTGCGCGCCGTCGGCCTCCTGCCGGACGACCTGCGCATCCAGTCGTGCGTGCCCGAGGTATTGCGCCTCAAGGCAGGGGGCCGGTGCACGATCCGTTACCGCCTTGCCTATCCACGGGGGCAGACCGCCAACGTCTTGCCCGATCGGGTCATCGCCAAGACATATTCGGACGACAAAGGGCCGGACGTTCTCGCAGCCATGCGCGCGCTGTGGGCGTCACCGCTGTCACGCGGCGACGCCGTGCGCATCGCCGAGCCGCTCGGCTTCCTGCCCGAGTTCAACATGCTGCTGCAATGGCCGGTGCCCGAGCGGCAGAACCTGAAGGATCTCATCAGGTCGGCAGCGGGAGGCACGGCCGAGGCGCTCGAGGCGTTGCGGGCCGTCATGAACAAGACCGCGATCGGCATGGCGGCCCTGCACAGCTCGGGGGTTCTGCACGGGAGGACGTTCAGCTGGGAGGACGCGTGCGACGAGCTCGACCACACGATCAAGCAACTCGCCACCGTGAATGCGGCGCTCGCCGCAGTCGCGTCACGGCTGCTGGGCCGCGTGGTTGCGTTCGCCGCGGCCGTTCCCGCCGATCTGCCAGTGCCGACGCACGGCAGCTTCCGCCCGAACCAGGTGCTGCTGTACGAGGGTGACGTCAGCTTCATCGACTTCGACAAGTACGGCCAGGCCGAGCCGGCGCTCGATCTGTCGCTGTTCCTGTCGGCGACCAAGAACTTCGCCCTGAGCAGGCCGCACGGCGAGGAGAGCGACGAAGAGGACGTGGCACTCGATCCGGCGTCACGCCTGGCGATCCTCGATCAAATGGACTCGGTCTGTGCGGGCTTCATGGAACAGTACGCGCGGCGCGCGCCGGTATCGCGGGCGCGGGTCGTTGCATGGGAGGCGCTGAATCTGCTGGAGCTGGTGCTGGAGTGCTGGGTCAAGGTCAAGCCGGTGCGCCTGTCGAACACGCTGTTGATGTTGGAACGCCACTTCCAGTCACATGGTCTCCTGTGACTTCGGAGCGGCGGGCACGCGAGCGAGGATCGACGGACGCACGCCGGCACCGCGCACGAGGATCCAGTGCAGCCAGAGGCTCGAGAACGCTGTCACCGCGAGCACGGCGAAAGCACCGCCGACGACCCCGAACGGACCCAGCAGTACGGCATTGAGGCCGATCAACGCAGCGTAGCTCACGGCGTACACGAGCAGGCACTGCTTCTGGTGTCCCGTGACGCTGAGGATCTCGCCGACCGGTCCGATGGCGGCCCGCACGACCTGGGCGATCGTCAGGATGATCAGCGCGTAGTGTCCCTGTACGAACTCCGGACCGAACAACGCGAGCAGCGGTTTGCCGAGCACGGCCATGAATCCGACTGCGAGCACCGCGGCCACGAACTTGACGCGCGTCGCGTGCACGAGCACGGACTGCATCTTCGCGCGTTCTCCGCCCGCGAACAGACGCGTCACGGTCGGCAGCGTGAGCGTGTCGATGGCGGTCAGGCCGAACCCGATGAACATCGAAGTCCGGATTCCGGCGTTGAACACGGCGACATCCGCGTCGGGCAGGAAGGCGCCGAGGGCTACGACGCTGATCTCCGCGAAGTACTGCGTGAACAGCGTGACGAACAGCAGCGGCGCGCCTGTCTTGACCCAGACCGAGTTCTCGCGCTCCGGCGGTTCCAAAGGGACGGTGCGACGCAGGCGCGGCACGAGCAGCCCATCCTGCGCGATGATCGACACGATGATCACTGCGAGTTGCAGCGCCATGGCGTCGCCGGCCGTAGTCAGCCAGCCAGTCGCATGTGCTATGGCCACCGCGCCGAGCAGCAGCAGGGGCCGCAGGAAGATGTTCGGGAAGAACGCCAACGCGAACCACGACATCGCGTTTGCGATGCCGCTGTGCAGTCGGAGCCACGCCATCCCGGGGGAGCACGCGAGCCCCAGCAGCAGCGTGTTGCGCGCCGAGTCCGAGTCGACGAAACCGAGGCTGATCGCGAGCGTGCCCGCGATCGCCGCGAGACCGACGCTCACGATCGTCACGATCCAGCGCGAGCTCGTGATGAAGCCGCGGATCGCGCCGAACCTCTTGGCGACCATGTAGACGCTGATGAAGCGCATCGCCGCGGTGCCGAGCCCGAGCATCGAGGCCGTCGACAGGATCAGGCACCAGGCGAACACCTCGACGAACCTGCCGAGTTCCGCACCACCGATCCAACGCGCGAGCAGGACCTGCGATCCGTATGTGAGCACCGCGCCGCCGACGCGGATGCCGAACAGCATGCCACCGCCGCCGATCAGTCGGCGGTACATGCCGTGAGGCGGGCTCGATGTCGCGGAAGTCACGGTGCTGCAGCCTTGATGCAGTGGAAGATGTTCTCGTCGCTGCGCAGCCCGTACTTGCTGCGCACGGCCTCGGGCACGTCGCTCGCGAGGTCCAGAGAGACGTCGAAGCCCGCCGCCGCGAGTCGATCGCCGAGGTCGCGTCCATACCAGCGCACGTGACCGCGCTCGCCGAACAAACGGGCCCGCTGCTCGGGATCCGTGATCGTGGGGTCCTCGTGGGTCGGCTGGTCCAGGCGCAACGGCACGCTGACGACGGCGACGCCTCCGGGCTTGAGCACCCGGTGCATCTCGGCCATGACGCGGCGATCGTCGTCGATGTGTTCGAGCACGTGCACGCAGAGCACGAGGTCGAAGACGTCGGCTTGGAACGGGATCGCCGCGGCGTCGCCGACGACCGTCACCTGGGGGCCGCTGCGCTCGAGATCGAGCCCAACGAAGCGGATGTTCGGCATGCGCTGCAGACGCCGCGCCAGCGACCACCAGGGCGCGACCTCGAGGACCTGGGCCAACGACGACAGCCGCGCGCGCTGCTCGAGATAGAGCCAGATGCGCCGGTGACGCGCCTTCGCGTTGCAGCGCGGGCAGTAGCCGTCCTTGTTCGGCGACACGAAGCCCCAACGACCGACGAAGCCGCGCAGCGACCAGCCGCAGCACGGGCAGACGTAGCGCCGGCCGACGAACGCGAGACCGCGGCCGAAGAAGACGGCGCGCTTCAGCCACGACCAACCCGGATGCCGCAGCAGCCGGCGGACTGCCTGTCTCACGGCTTCCTCCCGACCAGTGCGCTCTTCAATCGCCTCAGCGCGGGCGCACGGCGCAGAAAGCGGTCGCGCGTCCGCAAGTAGCTGGCCTTCGCGAACCCGGCTGCACCGCGCAGGATCGAGTAGCACCATCGACGCGCCGCCCCGAACGCGCGATTTGCGAGCGGCCAGCGCGAGCCGAGCGCTTCGAAGTTCACGAAGACCGTCGGGTCTCGAGGCCTCGTGTACGAGAAGCCGCGCGCGCGCAGCAGCTCGTCGAGCCGTTCCTTCGCGCGCAGTGGATCGGCGAGCTCGGCCTGCGACCACCCGGCGAGCCCGAGCGACTGCGCCATCGCGGCGATCTGCGCCTTGTCTTCGGCGCAGAGACACGGTGTGTGCACGACGGCGCGGTAGCAGAACGTCGCGAACGCATCCTTCGCACTGGCGCGATACACGCCGTCCTCGCCGAGCGCGCGCGCGGCGAGGCACTCCTTGGCCAAACGCGGATCGACAAAGCCGTCGCCGACGATGCGCAGACCGACCACCACGGTGCGCCCGGCGATCGACACCGCGAAACTGCCGCCAGCAGGCGGCGGCGAGCCGAGCAGGGGCCTCGCGTTGAGCACGGTGTGTAGCGCGTGGTATTGGTCCGTCAGGAGCTGGGTCGGATGCGCACCGCCCATCGGCGAGGTGGCCCGCGACGACCCATCCCCCGACAACGCCGCATCGCCGATCACGATGTAGTCCACGCCGACGTTCAAGGCCGAGAACACGTCTGCCGCCGAATCCCAGCCGCGCGCCCCGGTCACGTCGCGGCGCAACGTCTGTACTTCTCCGTTCCAGCGCTTGCTCGCCTCGGACCCGCTGTTCGCCTCGATGCCCAGCAACATCCTGAGGTCCCGCTTCGTCTCCCAGGCCGTCTCCCCACAGTGAACGCCGAGTCCGCCGAGCCACTCGCGGTATCGGAGCTTCGCGTCGAGGAAACGTCCGTTCACGGAACGGGAACCGCGAGAGGTCATCCGATCCTCGTGCGATGGGCTCCGATCGACGAGCGTGATCGCGAGGAACGGGCCGGCGCCCTTGTTGAAGACGTGGTAGACGCCGCGCACGTCCAGATCGGAGTAGAAACGCTGGTAGTTCTGCTCGACGAGCTCGGGCGACCAGTGGACTTCGTGGACGGTGTGCACCTCGAAGAGCTTGTCCAGGTCGCCGAGGATGCGCTTCTCCTCGCGTCGCGAGTTGTGCCAGATGACGAAGAGTCCGAGCTGCGACGATCCCTTCGCGCGGGATTCCGCGGCGCCCGTGGAGCCAGCCTCAGACGGTTCGGCGCGACGCTGCATCAAGCTTCTCGGGGCGAATGCGCGAGCGTCGACGCGCTGCGGCGTCGCAAGCGTCTGGCCAACGCCAGCGCGAGCGCCTTCTTGACATCGCTGAAGAACGGAACTGGATCGCGCCACGAGAAGATCGCGTGGGCCTTGCGACCCCGCCACGAGCGAAGCCATTGCCACAGCGTCAGGCGCCCGCGCCGCCAATAGTAGAGCGCGGACTGGAAGTCGTGACGCAGGTCGACCCACTTCGCTCCCGTGTACTTCTGCGTGCGGTTCGCGGGGAGCGGCAACCCCACCGCGTCGCAGTACATCGTGTACACGAGCTCCACGCCGCCCGCCTCGGCGATCGCGGAGCGTCCGGTCGGGCGGCCGATGTTGGGCTCGATCATGTAGTACTCGCCCGTGCGGCTGTCCTTCTTCATCTCGAGGTATGCGAGCCCGCGGTAGGGGACGGTGCGAAACAGCGCGAGGGCCGCGTCGCGGACGACGTCGTCGCGGACCTCCTCGCCGAGGCAGCTCGACCCTGCTTCAGGCGGCCACTGGCGCAGCTTGCGTGCGACGAACGTCACGAGCGGCTCGCCGTTGGCGCCGAAGTAGCAGTTGCACGAGTAGAGGCTCGAGTCGTCGCCTTCGACCCACTGCTGTGCCACGAGCGAGTCCGCCCAGGCGTGGCACTTGTCGTAGAGCTCGATCAGCTCCTGTGACGACGCGACCTTGTAGACCTTGTTCTTCGTCTGCCGATCCCACTCGGCCGAGCGGTAGGCCGGCTTCAGCAGGCACGGGAACGGCAGCTGTCCTGCGGCATGCAGCGCGTCGGCCCTCGTGCGCAACACGAACGTCGCGGGTACGCGCAACCCGTGACGCTGCGCGTGCTCGAGGAACGAGATCTTGTCCATCAACAGCTCGACGACATCGGCGGGGGGCAGCACGATCGTAAAGTGCTGCGCGAGGATGTCGCGGTGGCGCGAGACGGTCCTCACGCATCTGTCCTGACACGGGACGAGCACGGGCTTCTGCGTCTGCGTGGCTGCGAGTTCGAGCAACGTGGCGACCAGCTCGTCGCTGCCGGTATCTGCGAACCGGATCTCCTGACAGCTGTTGGTCCGGCAGCATGGGTGCTGGGGGTCACTGGCAACCGCGATGACCGGGATGCGGTGGCGGCGCAGGATCCGAGCGGTCTGGATGCCCTGCATGCTGTCCAGCCCGATCACGACTGCAGTAGGCCTGTGGTTCGAAGAAGGTTTCATCGGTCAGGAAGGCGGTTCGGCGGCGCGAGGGTGGCGAAGGGGTCCCCAGGCAAAGGGAAACTACCCATCGCATCAGCGGTGATTTCCCCATGTCCTTGAGGCCATGTGTGAGCATACACTCCGCTGCACGACGAGGACGCATCCACTTCGGGGCGCCGCATTGTGCAACGTGGGGTAGTCTAAGTGTTCCCGCGCTCGTCGCTCGCGAACTCGCGACATGTTGGTCCGCCAGCGCGCCAACGAGCTCCGCACCCCCATGAAGAAGACCACGCAATTCAAGCAACTCCTGCAGTCGGACAAACTCGAGTTCCTGCTCGAAGCACACAACGGAATCAGCGCGAGAATCGGCCAGGAAGCCGGATTCAAGGGGCTCTGGGCCAGCGGCCTTTGTATTTCGGGTCAGGCCGCCGTGCGCGACAGCAACGAGGCGAGCTGGACGCAGGTCCTCGAGGTGCTCGAGTTCATGAGCGACGCGACGACCGTCCCGATCCTGCTGGACGGCGACACGGGCTACGGCAACTTCAACTCGATGCGTCGGCTGGTCGCCAAACTCGAGCAGCGCGACGTCGCAGCCGTCTGCATCGAGGACAAACTGTTCCCGAAGACGAACAGTTTCATCTCGGGCGAGACCCAGCCGCTGGCCGATCCGGAGGAGTTCTGCGGCAAGATCAAGGCCGGCAAGGACGCGCAGCGCGACAGTGACTTCTGCATCGTCGCTCGCGTCGAGGCGTTCATCGCGGGATGGGGCCTCGGTGAGGCCTTGCGCCGGGCCAACGCGTATGCGGATGCCGGCGCGGACGCCATCCTGATCCACAGCGCCAAGTCGGTGCCCGACGAGATCCTCGCGTTCCGCAAGGCCTGGACCAGGAAGGTTCCCGTGGTCATCGTGCCGACGCGCTACTACACGACGCCGACCGAGGTCTATCGCGACGCCGGCATCTCGATGGTGATCTGGGCCAACCACATGCTGCGTTCGGCCGTCGGTGCGATGAAGCGGACCGCCGCCCGCATCGCCGCGGAACAGAACCTGCTGCGCATCGAGGACGAGGTCGTCTCGGTCGGCGAGATCTTCCGCCTGCAGGGTGCAGAAGAGCTCGCCCAAGCCGAAAGCCGCTACCTGCCGTCGAAACACGTCGACACGCGCGCCATCGTGCTCGCGGCTTCGCGCGGCGAGGAACTCGGCGAGCTGACCGAGACCAAGCCGAAGGCGCTGCTGACGGTGAACGGGCAGCCGCTGCTCCAGCACCTGGTCGACGCCTACAACACGATCGGTATCAAGGACATCACGGTCGTTCGCGGCTACCGCAAGGAGGCCTTCGACCTGCCGAACCTGCGTTACGTCGACAACGACGACTACCTGACGACGGGCGAGGTTGCATCGCTCAAGGTCGCTCTCGACGCGGTCGCCAAGGCCAAGAACGCCACGCTGATCGTCTCGTACGGAGACGTCATGTTCGGCAAGTTCGTGCCCCAGGTGCTGCTCGAATCGAAGGCCGACCTCGCCATCGTCGTCGACACCGATTGGCGCTCGAACGCCGACATTTCCCGCCCGGCTGACCTCGTGCGCTGCTCGGCGCCCCACTCGCGACGCACCTTCTACGAGCCCGTGCGGCTCGAGCGCATCAACAACGAGATCCCCGAGGGCGACTTCCACGGCGAGTGGATGGGCTTCTTGAAGATCGGTCCCAATGCGCAGTCGGCAGTGCGCAAGAAGGTCGAGTTGCTGCTCAAGTCGCCAGAGCACCGTCGCGCCCAGATGTCCGTGCTGATGAACAGCCTCATCGCCGAAGGCAACACGATCGAAGTCATCTACACGACTGGTCACTGGCTGGATGTCAACAGCCTGGCCGACGTGGTCAAGGCCGGCACGTTCCGGTCAGGGAGTGCCGCGGGGTGATTCGCGCAACGGATTTCCTGACGGCTGCGCGCGAGCGCGGGTTCCACCTCTACTCGGGTGTGCCGTGCTCGTATCTGAAGCCATTCATCAACTACGTCATCAATTCGAAGGCGCTGCGCTACATCCCCGCGGCCAACGAGGGTGACGCCGTTGCCATCGCAGCGGGCAGCGAGCTGGGCGGCACGCGGGCCGTCTGCATGTTCCAGAACTCCGGGCTCGGGAACGCGGTCAGTCCGCTCTCATCGTTGACCGCCACGTTCAAGATCCCCGTGCTCGTGATCGTGACGCATCGCGGCGAGCCCGGCGCCGCCCCGGACGAACCGCAACACCAGCTCATGGGGCAGGTCACGCCGCGGATGATCGAGCTGCTCGGCATCCCGTGGGAGCGATTCCCGACCGAGCCCGACGCGGTGGCCGGAGCGCTCGACCGCGCGGATCGATCGATGAAGGCCCGTTCGGAGCCCTACGCGCTGATCATGTCCAAGGGCTCGGTCGAGCCGTGGCCGGATGCCGGTGGGCCGCCTTCGGGCACTGGCGTCCGGCTCGCTGTGCCGGCGCCGCAGGCACCCGTGGCCACGCGGTGCGAGATGCTGACGGCCGTGCGGTCCGCGGCGCGTCCGAACGACATTCTCGTCGCGACGACGGGCTACACCGGTCGCGAGCTCTACGCGATCGGCGACACTCCGAATCAGTTCTACATGGTCGGCTCGATGGGGTGCGCGTCGAGCTTCGGTCTCGGCCTCGCGATCGCACGACCGCGGCATCGCGTCATCGTGATCGACGGCGACGGTGCTTTGATCATGCGGCTCGGAGCGCTGACGATGCTCGGCAGTGAACGGCCTGCGAACCTCGTCCACATCGTGCTCGACAACGGCCAGCACGAATCCACCGGCGGCCAGCGCACCGTGACGAACACGACCGACCTCGCGGCGGTCGCCGCGGCTTGCGGGTATCCCGTCGTGCAGCGCGCGGCGACACCTGACCAGCTGATGGCGCAGCTCGCGGCCCACAAGAACGGGCTCGCCTTCATCCATGCCCCCATCCGTCCCGGGATCGCGGACAAGCTGCCGCGCCCCGCAATTACCCCTGCCGAGGTTGCCGAGCGGCTGCGCGCCCACGTCGCCGACACCGCGAATAGCCCAGTCGAGTAGCCCAGTCGAGTAGCCCCAGTCGAACAGCCCAGTCGAACAACTCAGCCGAATGGCCCAGCCGAATAGCCCAGCCGAACCACCCAGCCGAATCATGAGAATCCTCGTCGCCAGCCCCGTGTTCCCGAGCGCTCTCGAGGAGCTGCGCAAGAACCACGATGTGGTCGTGGCCGTCGATGCACCCGCGCACGACCTGAAGCGACTCATCGTCGACCGTCACGCGTTGGTGTTCCGCAGTGGCGTGCAGATCACGGCCGACGTGATGCGTTGCGCCCCCGACCTCGAACTGCTGATCCGGGCCGGATCCGGTCTCGACAACCTCGACATGGACTACGTGCGCCAGAAGGGACTCCAGCTCACCCGCATTCCGGAGCCCGGCGCCCGCGCGGTCGCGGAGCTCGCTTTCGGGTTCATGCTCGCTCTGTCGCGGCAGATCTCGTTGGCCGACGGCCTGCTGCGGCGCGGCAAGTGGGCCAAGCACCAGATCCAGGGGCACCTGCTCGAAGACAAGACGCTCGGCATCTACGGCGCGGGCAACATCGGCTGTCTCGTCGGGCAGATGGGTGCTTCGTGGGGAATGCGCGTCATCGGCTGCGTCGAGCACCCCTCGACGGAGCGCGCCGCCGAGCTGGCGACGAGGGCAATGCAACTCGCGTCTCCCGACGAGGTGCTGTCCCGATCCGACTACCTGAGTCTGCACGTTCCGCTGAAGGACTCGACCCGCAACCTGCTCGACGATCAGACGATCGCCCGGATGAAGCCGGGCGCCTTCCTGATCAACATGTCGCGCGGCGGCGTGGTGGTCGAAGCGGCGCTCGCGCGTGCGTTGCACAGCGGGCACATCGCCGGGGCCGGCGTCGACGTACACGCTCAAGAAGGACAAGGAGCGATTTCGCCTCTCGCCGAGTTCGAGAACGTCATCCTCACACCCCACATGGGCGCCGGGACGATCGATTCGCAGCGCAAGATCGGCGAACGGGTCCTGCAGATCGTCGGCGCGCACCGCGGCCGCGCCGCAGGCGTGTAGGAGCCTCAGGCCCGCGGTGCGGGCCCGTTCGTGAGGAGCTGCCGTTTGATCGCCTCGAGCACGCGCTCGCCCGAGCTACTGTCGACGAAGGCGTGCAGGCGTTTCATGACCGCGGCCCTGTGGGCCTCCCCGCGCGCATCTACGGTCTTCCCCGCGGCGGCGTCCTCGAGGGCTCGCGCGAGCTGCGCGTAGTCGGAGCAGAGTGGCCCCACGGCGACATCGACCGGGTGGAAGTTGAAGGACCGGCAGCCCGCGATGAACTCCTCGAGGTCCGGCGTGTAGTAGATGATGGGCCGATCGAGCAGCATGTAGTCGAAGATGATCGAGGAGTAGTCGCTGATCAGGGCGTTCGAGTGCGGCATCACGTCGTAGACGTCCGTGTCCTGGAAGAGCTGGACGACGCGCGCTGACGCGTCCGTGAACTGAGTCGCGTCCACCGGGTGGAACTTGATGAAGAACACCGCATTCAGGCGCTCCATCAACGCCTCGAGGCTCTTCCAGTCGATCTTGACGAACGGCCTGCCGCTGTCGCGGAAGGTCGGCAGGTAGAGGAAGACCTTCTTGCCCGCCCGTGCCGCTTCCAAGACCGCAGCCGGACAATTCTTGGCCTCTGCGTTTCCGGACGACGCGAGGAACAGCGAGTCGTTGCGCGGGAAGCCGGTCACGCAAACGGTGTGCATCGGCACGTCGAATGCTCGGGCCGTGATGGCCCGCGCCTCCTCCGACATCGCGATGATCATGTCGGGCCGGTGCAGGTGCCACGGCATCATCATGCCATAGAGCAACCGCACCGGCAGAGGGCCGTGGAACACGCGGTAGTAGCGGTTGCGCGGATTGTCGATGTCTCGTTCGAAGGTCTTCAGCGGCACCCCGCTCCACAGGTTCACCTTCTTCGCGCCGCGCGCGAGCCAGAAGTTGGTGTCTTTGGCAAAGCAGTCGAACAAGTGGAGCCCGGCGCGCAAGCAGCGCATCACGCCGGTGGGGGACCACACCAAGTGCGCCTCGAAGCCACGCGCGCGCAGCCGAGCCACGATTGCGCGCTTGCGCGAGATCCAGACCAGCTGCACGGAACCGGCCAGTCGCTTCTGGCAGAACTCGAAGAAGGCGGCGCCGTTGTCCGCGAAGCGGAAGCCGCCCCATGAGCCGAAGACCCAGAGATCGGGACGGCGTGGCACGAACCCGGACAGGAAGTAGAGCAGGAACTGGAACGGACGGAGCAGCGCGGTGCCCAGCAGTGCAGCTGTCCGGATCGGTTCGTTCATGCGAGCGACGCTTCCTCGACGCTACGTCTGCTTGGAGTCATGCGCAAGGATTGCGGGATAGAGCTCGTCGCGGACGAAGTCGTAGTCCTCTTGGGTGTCGCACTCGGTGTACAGCAGGCTTGCCGGCACCTGCGCGACGCGCATGCGCCGCGCCCCGAAGAAGTACTGCCAGGCCTCTTCGTGCTCCGATCGCGCCTTCGAGTAGCCGAAGGCCTTGCGTTCTTGCCCCCATCCGGCCAGCCATTCGCACGTGGCCCGCAGGAAAGCCAGATCGCGCGGTGCGACGTGGATGACGCCGAGACTCTCGCCGAGCAGGGTCATGTCGCGGGTCATGTCCGGCGCGAGTCCCTTGCCGATGAAGCGCGGATCGCCGGAATCGACGCCATAGACGCGGACCTCCTCGTCGTCTCCGGCTGTCGCTGGAGCGGTGAACAGGCAACTCGTCGAGTCGCAGTGGTCGATCACCCAACGCATCAGCGCGCGCTCGTAGACGATGTCGGCATCCATGATCAGGAGGCCGTGGTTCGCAGGCGTGGTCGCGCCGCGAAGCGCGCAGAGCATGCTGAGCGTCGACCCCGTCTCGGACGTGTCGAAAGTGTTGACCACGATGCGCATGCCTTCGAAATCCGGGCAGCTTCCGCGAGCGGGCTGGCTCACCACGACGCGCACCTCGCCGACACCGAGCTCGCGCAGGATCGCGACGTGGCGCTCGAGGAAGCTCGGACCGGGCCCATTGCGCGTCAGCGGAAGGAGCGACTTCGGTACAGGCGTGCGGCCGAGCCGCCGATTGACCCCCGCAGAGAGAATGACCGCGGTCAGTGCAACCATGGGCCTTGCCTGCCGGTGCAAAGCGCCGATTCGGCGGCGAACGGCCCGGAACCGAAACGACGAGCAGTGGGGGTCAAAGTGGTCGTCCCTTTCGAGAGGGTGTACAGACGCTACGGCTGCGACATCGCGGGTTGGCTTCTCCGCGGGTTGATGCCGTGCGCGCGAAGATGAGGGGTTATCGAACCAGGATACTGCCTTCGCGGACGCCGGACGCGCTTTGTCAGGAATCCTGCGCGCTTGCCGCCCGTGCTCTCGCCGGGGTCCGATCGCGGCGCGGAACAGTCGGCTGCGCGGTGGGAGTCCCTCGCCAAACGAGCGCACGCGTTCCGCATGGGTCACGCTCGAGACTCACGACCCGGTCGAGCATGCCGCGCGGCCAAGCGTGCTGCGCCGAGGGGACACTTGCTGCATCGAGAAAAAACCGGATTGACGATGGCCAGGCGACGGTGCAATCTCGCCGTCGCTGGCTCGAAGCAGTCGCCGCGATGGCAGCGCCTGTTCGACAGCGAAAGTTCGAAGAGTAGTTTTCGCGTCCTTTCTCAAATCCGGTACGGCGCAACCAACGCGTTCGGTTGCTCCAGCACTAGGCCCTCGTTGAGTGTATCCTGGCTTTGCATGAGGCTTGCGTGAGCCTCAGGAGAAAAAGCCAGGTTGACAAGTCCGGTTTGGCCGGAGATCCTGGCGGCTCAGAGTTGGATCCCGTCTGAGCGGTGGGATCTCGGGACCTGCCTGACTGACACCTCGACTGGCATGACACTAACAGGACTTAGTGGTTCGCTCCTTCCTAGGAGCACTGCTCGGAACCCGAGCTTCGCGGTCTCGCGCGACAGCTACGGGAGCCAGAGCCTCGTCACCCTGATCTCGATCGTGAGCGTCGACGCGCTCGCGGTGATGGCTTCGGTATTGCTCGCAGCCGCGCTGATCGAGCCGGGCACCCCCGCGACCGCCGGCTTCTTGCCCTACGTCGCTGCCTACGCCAGCGCGGTCTGCGGCGTGGTCGCGTGGCTCCGGCTCTATCCCGGTGTGATGCTCGATCCGGTCGACGAAGCACGTCGCCTCACGATCGGCACGGGAATCGCCGCCGCGGTCACGTTCGTCGCACTGCTTCTGCTCGCCGACGTCGACATCGGGCTCGGGTTCGCATGCGCTACGTGGGGTATCTCCGCGGTCGCGATCAACCTCGCCCGCTGGGGCGCCCGGTACTGGCTCGGTGGTCGGCGCTGGTGGGGCATTCCTGTGACCGTGGTCGGAGAACCCGCGGCGGCACAGAAAGTCGTCGAGCTCATGCACCGGAATCCGCGCCAGGGTCTGCGCCCGGTCGAGGCTGCTCCGAGCACGCCGATCCTCTCGCGTCAGAGCACCGTGCAGCCCTGGGTCGTCATGGCCACCTCGTGCCAGCTCACGGACGAGGACGCCTTCGATTGGGCCGTGCGGCTCGGCGCACGCAACCTGTTCATCGTCGATCCAGAACGCCGGGAGCTGGCGGATCGCCTCGCGCGGAGCCTGCCTTCGCGGTCGTTCTCGGCGATCCAGGTGAGCCCGAAGCTATATCGCCGCGGCTCGCTCAACGCGAAGCGGCTGTTCGACATTGGATGCGTTTCGCTGCTGCTCCTCATGCTGGCACCGCTCTTCCTGGCCGTGGCAGTCGCCGTGCGCCTGTCATCGAAGGGACCGGTGTTCTTCGGTCATAACCGGATCGGCCGCGGCGGACGTCATTTCCGCGCCTTCAAGTTCCGCACGATGCACGTCGGAGATCAGATCCTCCGCGATCATCTGGCGGCGAATCCGGCAGCAGCCGCGGAGTGGGCCGCCACACAGAAGCTGAAGGACGACCCCCGCGTCACGAGGGTCGGAGCGTTCCTGCGCCGGACGAGCATCGACGAGCTGCCACAACTCTGGAACGTCTTGCGCGGTGACATGAGCCTCGTCGGCCCGCGTCCGATCGTCGACGACGAAGCCGAGAAGTACGGCCAGGTCCTTGCGCTCTACCTGCGCGTGACGCCCGGAATCACAGGACTGTGGCAGATCTCCGGTCGGAACAACACGAGCTACGAACAACGTGTCTGGCTCGATGCGCACTACGTCCGCAACTGGTCGCTCACTCTCGACCTCTACATCCTGGCGCGGACCGTCGGTGTCGTGGTGCGCCGCGACGGCGCCTACTAGCGCGCTGTCAGTCAGCGGCTGCGAAAATTCGCTAGTGCGTGCCGACGAGACCGGCGCCGGCGTTGGAAGCCACGATCCCAGCCGGGTTGGCGCCGATGTCTTGCCCGAGACCCTGCACGAAGAAGCGCAACCCGGTGAGCGCTGGGTCGCTCGGGATCGGGATCGTCCAGTTGCACACGCCATTCTGGCCCGCCAACAGGAAGGTGAGGTCGAGGCTCACGTAGGCCGTACAACCCGGCATGCCGATCACTGCCAGGGGCAGCGGTAGCGTGAACGGAGGCCAGACCGTGTCCGAGAATCCGAAGATCGCGAACACCGCGTTGAACGGAGTCAACGGCAACGACGAGAACTGCAGGTCGAAGCCTTGCCCGAGAATCGGCCTTTCGCCGGGGAGGGCATCCAGCAACGGCACGCCTGCCGATCCAGGGCAGCCGGCGCCAAAGGTATCGAAGGACCCGAGCGGGCCCAGCGGTTCGTCCCACCATTCGATGTCGATCGGGCTCCCTGCGTTCGGGTTGTCGCCCGCGGCGACCAACGCAAGGATCCGGTCGGCAGGTGTGCCGGGTCCCACGGTGACGATCCGGTCGAGGTTGCAGCGGCCCGAATCGCTGAGCCGCGTGGCGCTGCTGCGCCAGGTGCCTGCTTCGCCTGGTCCCGTGTACTTCTGGTAGGCCACGGCGCGATCCTCGCCGCCGTCGGCGAGCGTGAAGTACACGTACAGGTCGTTGCCGATCAGCTGGACGGCCGCGTGGTCGTCACCGCCGAACGGCCGGTTGCCGACACCCGACGGCGGCGCGGGAGCCGTCGACCAGGTCTCGGTGGCGATGTTGAAGACTTGCAGAACCAGGTCGCCAGCGCCGTTCGTTGTACTGTTCGTATGCACGAGGTAGACGTAGCCGTTCGTCTTGTCGACGGTGAAGCCCCAGTCCTGGTCCTGGCAACCCGACGTGTTGACGGAGGCCACCGGACCGAAGCCAGCAGGCTCGGTCACGATCGAGTAGCGAACGTCCGTGTTGGTGGTCTTGTACCAGAGCACGAGCGCTCTGTTGTGACCTAGTCCGATCACATGGCACGAGTGGTTCTCGCTGGCCCCACTGTCCCAGACTGTGCGGGCTGGCTCGAACGACGACACGCTGTTCGGATTGGTGGCACGCCGGGCCCACACTGTGCCGCCGTTGTTGGCGACGCCCGCGAGCCAGACGTAGTCGCCATCATCGACGCCGATCGCGTTGGCCTCGTCACCGAAGTTGGCCGTGACTGCTTGCTCGGGGCCCCAGGAGATTCTCTTGCCGACGATCTTGCCGGTGCGCACGTAGCGTGTGCTCGGTCCCTGGTCGCTGCCGAACAACATGAACACCGTGTGGATGCCGTTGATGACCTCGACCCACGGGCGATGGCGGCCGTCGTTGGTCACAGCAGAAGACAGCACGCTGGCTGGCTCCGACCACTCGCCGAAGCCCGGCCAGTGCCGATAGAACATCGTCGAGCCGCTCGCCGCACCGGCAACCGTGTAGAAGATCCAATACCTGGCTCCGTCGTACCAGACCCGCTTGTAGTCGCCGATGCGGAACTCTTCGGACAGGCCTTCGCTGCCGAAGAGATTGCCCACCGAGGTCACGACGTGCGTGCGGTCGGCAGCCGAGATCGTCACGCGGGGGTAGCCAGCCGATGAAGGTGATACAGCGCCGCCGTTCCAGACCAGACGGAAGAACCACGTGCCGGTCGCGGGCCAATGGCACTTGATGGCGAAGTCCATCTCGAGACCGGTTTCGAAGGCCGCGATGCTCTCCTGTACGGTGCCTGTCTCGTGGTAGCGGCCCAGTGTATTGCCGGCGGGCAACAAGAGGCTGCCGAGGAAGTTGCCGTTGGTCGCGGCGGCATTGACGTAGAGAAACGGATGGCCCGCGCTGCTCGACTGCGCCGCGACGTCGGTCCACGTCGTCTGGTCGGGGCTGAATTGCAGCTTGGCGATTTCGTTGGGGTCGCCAGCGCCGCCAGTCTCGGCCAACAGCACGCGCAGGCGGATCGTGCCGTTCTGCACCAAGGTCGAACCGAGTGCCGTGGGCGCGTTCAACGCCGCGAGCGGGGTCATGGCGCCATCGGGTGCAGCGTCCGAGTAGAAGCGCCAATCTGTCTGCGTCAATTGCGGTTGTTGCGCAGATACGGACGCAGCGCACGTGCACATTGCGATGAACAGCGCATTACAGAAATGGAGTCGAGTCCGGATGCTGGCAATCGCCATGGTGCAACTGTGAATGGTGACTCTGCGCCCAGTGCGAGAGGGTTGGTGAACGGCACGTGACCTGCTCTCTTGATACCCGTCAAGTGGTGGACTGCACCACTACTGCCACGACGCGGAGTTCGCCGAGCGAGTGTGTGCAAGCGGGCGCCGGCCGCCGGCTCGATTTGAGACGGCGAAAGCGACCTCGCTGTTTTGACTCGAAGGATCGCCCGCCTTCTCCACGCAGACTCGGGTGCGACGTTGAGCATCGCTGAAACCCCCGTGGCTACGCCCATGCAGTTTCGTTGCTGCAAAGCGAAATCGGCGAAGCCTCTTCGCGCCGGCGCAAGAACCGCCATACCTCGTGGCCTCGCAACACATTGTGCTGCTCCATGGTGGGCTAGACTGACCCCAGCAACATGATACAGGGGAGCAAGCGATTACGGTCAGTTTGAAAGTCAGAGCCCTCTTGATGCGCACCATTGCCACCATTTGTCTAGCCGCAACGGCTCTCGTTGCACAAGAAAGCCCGGTCGTCGACCAGCCCCAGCTGGCCGGAGCCCTCGAGCCCCTCGCTGCTGCGCAGTTCCTGCTGCCGGTTCATGGGTTCAGTGCAGCGCAACTCGCTTTCTCACCCGTTCCTCATCCGGCGCTGCGAGCTGGTGCGGCGGCTGTCTACGCGCCAGACCCCCTGCTGTGTTCGGCGAACTACGTCGGTGACGAAGTGGCGCAACTCGTGTTCGCGTTGCCGCAGGGTGCGCTCGCGCTGCTCGACGCATCGTCGTCGCTCGCGTTGCACGTGCTGACAGTTCCTCATCCGACCTGGTCTGCGCTCGCGGGAATCTGCATCGACGGCGAGCACGAGCAGGTCGTTCTGCTCGACGCCGCGGGGCCGAACCTGCTGCGCATCGACCTCGCGGATCTGCGCGCGGGAAGGGCTCGGTTCCAGTCGACGTCCTTGCCGCCGGCGTGGAGCACGATCCGCGGAATCGCCTTCGACTTCGCGCGGGATCGCATCGTCGGCTTCGACCCGGCAACGGGCGACCTGCTGCAGCATTCTGCCGTCGATCCGAACCCCAGAGCCGGGCTGTTGCGGCCCGTGCCCGAAGTGCTCGCGTTCGGTTTCGCGCCGACGGGCACCGGCGACCACGACCTGTTCATCAGCAGCGGCGACCAACGCATGCTGACCACGGAGTGGACGTGGAATACCTCGGGCATCGACGTCGACAATGCAACGTTGCGAGCAACCGTGGCGACAAGTTTGTGGTCGCCGCCGAGTCCAGACCCGGCAGCGGTCACCTTCGATCCGCTCTACGATCGACTGGTGGTTTCCGACAGCGAGGTCGACGAGATGCCGATCTACGCGGGCGCGAATGTGTTCGAAACCAGCCGCACCGGCATCGTTGCGCGCACGAGTACGACTGTGGGCTACTCATACGAACCATCGGGGATCACCTTGGACAGCGCCACGCGTACGGTCTACTTCAGCGACGACGACAAGGACAAGATCTATGTCGTAGCCACGGGACCAGATGGGTTGCTGCACACCGCAGACGACTCCGTGCGTTCGTTCAGCGTACGCAACTTCTGCCTCGACGCGGAGAGTCTTGCATTCGACGGCGCGACGGGGGCTTTGTGGATCGCCGGTGGTGCCGCGAGTCTCGTGCACAAGTTGCGACCAGGAACCAACGGCATCTTCGACGGCACGTCACCAAACGGCGACGATGTGCTGGCCAGTTTCGACACAGCAGGGTTCGGTGTGACAGAACTAGGGGGCATTGCCCTTCGTCCGAGCGATGGTGGCATCTATGTGCTGGGCTTGCCGATGACCCGGCTCTTGCACTTGAATGCCCTGGGGCAGTTGGTGCGAACGATCACGCTGCCGAGCACCGCGCTGCACAGGCCCGCGGGCATCGTGTTCGCTCCGAGCACGGTGGGCGCCGGCGACAGCCTGTTCCTCGTCGACCGCGGTGTCGACAACGACCTCAATCCGAACGAGAACGACGGCCTGCTGCTCGAGTACGGGGTGCCGTCCGCAGCGCCCACCAACCAACCGCCCATCGTCAACGCCGGGCCCGATGTCACGATCGTGAGCACGGCGGCCGCGAGCCTCGCGGGCACCGTCAACGACGACGGCCTGCCCGGCGGCCCAATGACGATGCAATGGAGCCTGCTCTCGGGCCCCGGCACGGCGTCGTTCACGGCGCCGACGCAGGCCACGACGAACGCTTCGTTCTCGGCGGTCGGCAGCTACACGTGCCAGCTGAGCGCCTTCGATGGCGAGTTCACGCGCACGGACACGGTCCTGGTCACGGTGCAGGCACCGTCGACCAGCACCGTCGTCGAGCGGACGATCTCGATCAGTCAGGACGACGCCGAGGAGTCGCCGACTGCAGTGAACCGGAGCAGCACCGATCTCGAGATGGTCGTAGATGGCGCGACGAGCCAGGTCGTCGGAATGCGGTTCCAGAACGTCACGATCCCGGCCTCTGCCACGATCACGTCCGCGTATGTGCAGTTCACTACCGATGAGGCCAAGTCGACCGCTACCCAGCTCACGATCGCAGGCCAGGCCAGCGACAACGCGCCCGGGTTCTTGACGTCGGCCGCCAACATCTCGAGCCGACCTCGGACGACGGCCACGGTTGGCTGGGCGCCCGTGCCCTGGACCATTGTCAACGAAGCGGGCCCCAACCAGCGCACTCCGAACCTCTCGATCATCGTGCAGGAGATCGTGAACCGCCCCGGCTGGAGCTACGGCAACGCGATGGTGCTCGTGATCACGGGCACTGGCTGCCGCACTGCGGCCGCCTATGACCACAGCCCTGCAATCGCGGCAAAGCTCATCGTCAACTACCAGACGGCTGCGCCAGTCAACCAGCCGCCCGTCGTCAATGCCGGCCCCGATGTCACCATCCTCAGCACAGCGTCTGCGAGCCTCGCGGGCAGCGTCACCGACGACGGGATGAACGCCCCCCTGACGATCCAATGGAGCCTGCTCTCGGGTCCTGGCACGGCGTCCTTCACGGCCCCCACGCAAGCCACGACCAACGCCTCGTTCTCGGCGGCCGGGAGCTACACCTGCCAGCTCAGCGCCTTCGATGGCGAGTTCACGCGCACGGACACGGTCGTCGTCACGGTGCAGGTCAACCAGCCGCCCGTCGTCAATGCCGGCCCTGATGTCACCATCCTGAGCACAGCGTCTGCGAATCTCGCGGGCAGCGTCACCGACGACGGGCTGCCCGGCCCGCTGACGATCCAATGGAGCCTGCTCTCGGGTCCTGGCACGGCGTCCTTCACGGCGCCCACGCAAGCCACGACCAACGCTTCGTTCTCGGCGGCCGGCAGCTACACCTGCCAGCTCAGCGCCTTCGACGGCGAGTTCACGCGCACGGACACGGTCGTCGTCACGGTGCAGGCACCCGTCAACCAGCCGCCCGTCGTCAATGCCGGACCCGATGTCACCATCTCGAGCACAGCGTCTGCGAACCTCGCGGGCAGCGTCACCGACGACGGGCTGAACGCCCCGCTGGCGATCCAATGGAGCCTGCTCTCGGGTCCTGGCGCGGCGTCCTTCACGGCGCCCACGCAGGCCACGACCAACGCTTCGTTCTCGTCGGCCGGCAGCTACACTTGCCAGCTCAGCGCCTTCGATGGCGAGTTCACGCGCACGGACACGGTCGTCGTCACGGTGCAGCCAGCGCCCGTCAACCAGCCGCCTACGGTCAATGCCGGGCCCGACATCACGATCCAGGTCACAGCGGCGGCGAACCTTGCGGGCACCGTCACCGACGAGGGGTTGAACGCGCCGCTGACGATCCAATGGAGCCTGCTCTCGGGTCCTGGTACGGCGTCCTTCACGGCGCCAACGCAGGCCACGACCAACGCTTCGTTCTCGGTGGCCGGCAGCTACACGTGCCAACTCAGCGCCTTCGATGGTGAGTTCACGAGAACCGACACGGTCGTCGTCACGGTGCATCAACCCAACCAACCACCCGTCGTCAACGCGGGACCCGATGGCACCGTCCAGATCACAGTGGGGGCGCACCTGGTGGGGACCGTCACCGACGACGGGCTGAACACCCCCCTGACGATCCAATGGAGCAAGGTGTCGGGTCCTGGCACGGTGGCCTTCACCACGCCATCGCAACCCGTGACCGACGTTTCGTTCTCGGCGCTCGGCAGCTACATGCTCCGGCTCAGCGCCTCCGATGGCGAGTTCACGCGAACGGACTCGGTCGAGGTCACGGTGGACGGGGCCGGCAGCCTCGTGCGAGCCATCACGACCGGTCACGACGACGCCGAAGAGTTGGCGACCTCGGTGACGCGTGGCAGCAGTTCACTCGACCTGGTGGTCGACGGTACCGTGACCCAGGTCGTCGGAATCCGGTTCCAGAACGTCACCATTCCGCGTGGCGCCGTCATCACGTCCGCATACGTGCAGTTCACGGCCAAGGGAACGTCGTCAGCTCCGACCCAGCTTTCGATCAGGGGCCATGCGGCCGACAACGCCGGCACGTTCGGGACGACGGGTGGCACCATTTCGAACCGACCCAGCACCGCAGCTACCGTGCCCTGGGCTCCCGCACCTTGGACGATCAACGGCGAAGCCGGTCCCAACCAGCGCACCCCCGGCCTCGCGAGCATCGTGCAGGAAATCACGAGCCGTCCCGGCTGGAATTCCGGCAACGCGATGGTCTTCGTGATCACTGGCACCGGGACCCGCATTGCGTCCGCCTACGACAACAACCCCGCGCTCGCGTCACAGCTGATCGTCAACTATCAGTGAGCGGGCGCTCGGCCCCGCGGGTCCTGGTTGCAGGGCGGCCTAATGCGTGCCGACGAGGACGGTGCCGCCGTTGGAGACCACCACGCCAGCCGGGTTGGTGCCGATGTCGGCAATGAGACCCTGCACGTAGAACTGCGACCCCGCGACCGCCGGGTTGTTCGGGATCGCAATCGTCCAGTTGCACTCGCCGTTCTGGCCGATCAGCAAGCCCGAGAAGTCGAAACTCACATAGAGCCTGCAGTCGGTCATGCCGAACACCGCCAGGGGCAGCGGCAGTGGGAGCGGGGGCCAGACCGTGTTCGAGAATCCAATGATCGCGAGAATCGGGCTGAACTCGGTCAACGGCAGCGACGTGAACTGCAGGTCCAGGCCTTGTCCGACAATCGGCTTCTCGTCAGGGAGGGCATCGATGCGTGGCCGGCCTCCCGATCCAGGACAGCCCTCGCCAAACGTACTGAATGCGCCAGAGGGGCCCACTGGGCCGCCCCACCATTCGAGGTCGATCGGGCTACCCTGGTTCGGGTTGTCACCCGCGGCGACGACCGCAAGGATGCGATTGGCGGGTGTGCCGGGGCCCACGGTGATGATGCGGTCGAGGTTGCAGCGACCCGAACCGCTGAGCACCGTGGCGCTGGGGTTCCAGGTGCCGGAGGCGCCTGGTCCCATGTACTTGTGGTAGGCCACGGCCCGATCGTCCCCGTTGTCGCCGACGCAGAAGAACGCGTACAGGTCATTACCGATCAGCTGGACGGCCACATGATCGTCGCCGCCGAACGGCCGGTTGCCGACACCGCCCGGCGGTGCGGTGGCCGTCGACCAGGTCTCCGTGGCGATATTGAAGACCCGCAGCACGAGGTTGCCAGCGCCGTTGGCCGTGCTGTCCGTATGCACGAGGTAGACGAAGCCGTTCGTCTTGTCGACGGTGAAGCCCCAGTCCTGGTCGTGACAACCCAGGAGGTTGACGGAGGCCACTGGCCCGAAGCCAGCAGGCTCGCTCACGATCGAGTAGCGAACGTCCGTCGCGTTGGTCTTGTACCAGAGCACGAGCGCCCGGTTGCTACCGAGCCCGATCACATGACACGCGCGGCCCTCGGGAGCCCCCATGTCCGCGACGGTGCGGGCTGGCTCGAACGACGACACGCTGTTCGGATTGGTCGCACGCCGGGCCCACACGGTGCCGCCGTTGTTGACGACGCCCGCGAGCCAGACGTAGTCGCCATCATCGACGCCGATCCCATTGGCCTCGTCACCGAAGTTGGCCGTGACTGGCTGCTCGAGGTCCCACGAGATCGACGTGCCCGCGATCGTGCCGCGGCGAAGCCAGCGCGTGGTGATGCCATCGTCGGTGCCGAGCAACACGAACACGGTGTGGGTGCCGTTGATGCTCTCGACCCACTGGCGACTGCGACCGTCGTTGGTGATACCAGAACACGGCAGGCTGTCCGGCGACGACCACTCGCCGCTCCCTGTCCAGTGTCGATAGAACAGCCTCGAACCGGTCGCAGCACCGGCAACCGTGTAGAAGAACCAGTATCTGTTGCCGTCGAACCAGAGTCGCTTGTAGTCGCCGATGCGCAGCTCCTCGCACAGGCCCTCGCTGCCGAAGTGGTTGCCCACCGAGGTGACGACGTGCGTGCGGTCGAAGGCCGAGATCGTCACGCGCGGGTAGCCGGCGGCTGAAGGTGCTACAGCGACGCCGTCCCAGACCACACGGAAGTACCACGTGCCGGTCGTGGGCCAATGGCACTTGACGGCGAAATCCACTTCGAGAGCGGTTTCGAGGGCTGCGATGCTCTCTATGCCGATGGCTGTCTCGTGGTAGCGGCCGAGCGTGTGGCCGGCGGGCAACAAGAAGCTGCCGAGGAGGTTGCCGTTGGTCGCGGCGCCATTGACGTAGAGGAACGGCACACCTCCCGAGGTCGTCTGCGCCGCGACGTCGGTCCACGTCGTCAGGTCAGCGCTGTATTGCAGCATGACGATCCCGCTGGCATCGCCGAGGCCGCCAGTCTCGCCCAACCGCACGCGCAATCGGATCGTGCCGTTCTGCACGAACGCCGAAGCGAGCCTCGTGGGTGCGTTCAATGCCGCGAGTGGCGTCATGGCGCCTTCGAGTGCGGCGTCGGTGTAGAAACGCCAATCTGTTTGCGTCAGTTGGGTGGTCTGCGCAGCCATCGGCGCCGCGCCTGTGCACATTGCGACGAGCAGCGAAGCGAAGGCATGGAACCGGACTCTTCTATTTGCCATGTTGCAACTCCGAGGTGCTGATGCAACCGAGAACAGGGGTGCTGGTCCGCGCGAGGATACTGCGGTTGTGAATTCTGACAGTACCCGTTAGAAAATCATGACGTTCGGGTGGCTCTGCATTGGTGGCCGCCATCCACTGCACCTGTCATGCGCAGAGCCGCAACCATGTCGCGCTCGAACCAGGCTGTAGTGATCAACCAGGGTCGAAGAGGGGCGCCTGTCGACTCGTCTCCGGGAACCGCTGCTGCAGAGCGCGCCGAAATGAGACGCTGCGGGTCATCACCACAGTCGGCTCTGCTCGGACCACACTCTCAGAGCGCATCCGACCTACCAGGTCTCACCTACAACTCCTGGTGCACGGCGTCACAGACCCGCGACAAGGCGCGTTGTGATCGGGAGTTGGTTGCCTGATTGCGGGCGCCGCTCCTGACAGCACCCCGACTCGCCTTCGGACCGCGTCGGCTCGCGAGTGCGTCTCCAGGTCAAGGCTCGACGGGCAGCAACGGAACTGGGGGGTAGGCCCCGGCAACTCGATGGTCTTCGTGATCACGGGCACTGGCTGCCGCACTGCCTCCGCCTACGAGCACAGTCCCACGGCCCGCGGCAAAGCTCATCGTCACCTATCAGTAGTCGGTCCTCGGATGTAGCAAGAGTGCACCCGAACCAGCGCAGTGTTCGCTCTGCTGGTCGTCCCCTGGGTAGCCGCCTCTTGCTTGTTTGCGCTCTACCGGAGGCGCGCGCCCATGCGCTCCTATCGCATCAGGGCCAGATCGTCAGCGCGGAGCGATCTCTCAGTGCTCGACTCGCGTCGCGACCGCGATGCCACCGGCCGTGCGTGCCGTCGACACGGCAGCAAGCAAACGTCCACGGTGCTATCGTCACGTCACGCTTCCCCCACTCGGAGCCCTCCTGAGATGCGCACAATTCTCTCCATGACACTGGCCGCAACGGCTCTCGTTGCACAAACGAGTACGGTCGTTGCACCACAACTCGCAGCTGCCCTCGCACCACACACTGCCGCGCAGTTCCTGCTGCCGTTCCACGGTTTCTCTGCGACGCAGCTCGCATATGCACCGGTGCCTCGTCCGGCGCTGCGAAGTGGTGCGTCGACCTTCCAGATCCCGGACCCGCTGTTGTGTTCGGCAAACTACGTTGGCACCGAAGTGGCGCAGCTCGTGTTCGCGTTGCCGCAAGGCGCCATCGTGCTCCTCGATACCTCGTCGTCGCTCGCGTTGCACGTGCTCGCTGTTCCTGCTCCTACGTGGACCTCGCTGGCCGGAATCTGCATCGACGGCGAGCACGAGCAGGTCGTGCTGCTCGATGCCGCTGGGCCGAACCTGCTGCGCATCGACATCGCGGACCTGCTCGCGGGCCAGGCCCAGTTCCAGTCGACGTCGTTGCCGCCAGTGTGGAGCACTGTCAGGGGCATTGCCTTCGACGTCGCGCGTGAACGCATCGTCGGCTTCGTCCCGGCAACAGGCAACCTGCTGCAGCATTCTGCCGTCGATCCGAACACGAGGGCCGGGCTGTTGCGGCCCGTGCCCGAAGTGCTCGCGTTCGGCTTCGCGCCGGTTGGCGCCGGCGACCGGGACCTGTTCGTCAGCAGCGGCGACCAACGCATGCTGACCGCGCAGTGGACGTGGAATCCCGCGGGGCCCGATTCCCTCAACGCAACGTTGCGAGCCATCGTGCAGACGGGTTCGTGGTCGCCTTCCAGTCCGGATCCGTCGGCGATCACGTACGATCCGCTCTCCGATCGGGTGGTCGTCTCCGACGGCGAAGTCGACGAGATGCCGATCTACGCCGAAGTCAACCTGTTCGAGACCAGTCGCACCGGCATCGTGGCGCGTACGACTACGACGCTGGAATACACGCCCGAACCGTCTGGCATGACCCTCGACACTGCCACGCGGACGTTCTACTTCAGCGACGACGACCGCGACAAGATCTACGTCGTAGCGACCGGACCGGACGGGTTGCTGCACACCGCGGACGACCTCGTTCGTTCGTTCTTCGTACGCAACTTCTGCGTCGACGCCGAGGACGTCGCCTTCGACAACTCGACCGGTGAGCTGTGGATCATCGGTGGCGACACCGTTCTCGCGCACAAGCTCCAGCGCGGTCCCAACGGCATCTTCGACGGCACCGCACCGTACGGCGACGATGTGCTCGTCAGCTACGACCTGGCGCCGTTCGGAGCGACCGATCCAGAGGGTATCGCGGTTCATCCGACCGATGGCGGCATCTATGTGGCGGGCATACCCAGGACCCTGCTCTTGCACATCAGTACGACGGGGCAGCTCGTTCGGTCGATCACGCTGCCGCCGACGGGGCTCCTGAAGCCAGCGGGCATCACGTTTGCGCCGAGCACGGTCGGCACGGGTGTCAGCTTGTTCCTCGTCGACCGCGGCTTCGACAACAACTACGACCGGCGAGAGAACGACGGCCTGCTGCTCGAGTACGAGTTGCCGCCTTACGCGCCCGGCAACCAACCGCCCGTGGTCCATGCCGGACCCGATGTCACCGCCGTGATCACGGCGCCGACGAACCTGGCGGGTACCGTCGAGGACGACGGCCTGCCCGGTGGTCCCCTGACGATCCAATGGAGCCTGCTCTCGGGGCCTGGCCAGGCGAACTTCACGGCGCCCACGCAACCCGTGACCGGCGTCACGTTCTCGGCCCTCGGCATCTATACCTGCGAACTCAGCGCCTCCGATGGCCAGTACACGACGACGGACACGGTCGTGATCACGGTGCTCGCGACTCCGCCGCCCGCCAGCTTGGACCGGGCCCTCGCGCACATGCACGACGACGCCGAAGAGGCGCCGACCGGCGTCGTGACTCGCAGCAGCACCGATCTCGAGCTGGTGGTCGACGGCGCGGTGACCCAGGTCGTCGGGCTCCGATTCCAGAACGTGTTGATTCCGGCCTCTGCCTCCATCCAGTCCGCGTACATACAGTTCACTGTCGATGAACCCGGGGCGATCGCGACCCAGCTCACGATCGCGGGCCAGGCCAGCGACAACCCCGGCGCGTTCACGACGGCGACCAACAACGTCTCGAGCCGACCTCGTACGACGGCCACGGTCGCCTGGACTCCTGTGCCTTGGACCACCGTCAACCAAGCCGGCCCTGACCAGCGCACGCCCGACCTCGCGAGCATCGTGCAGGAGATCAGGAACCGCCCTGGTTGGAGCTCCGGCAACTCGATGGTCTTCGTGATCACAGGCACCGGCTGCCGTACTGCGGGGGCCTACGACAGCAGCCCCGGCGTCGCAGCACGGCTCATCATCAGCTACCAGTGAGCGGGCGAGCGGCCGCGGCTGGGAAGGACAAGGGTGCGCTCGTCCGCATGATGCTCGGCTCGATTACTCCGTAGATACATCGCGGACAACGTCGCGTTGCGAGTGGGACTTCAGCGATGCCCTGCGCGACTCGACATGGGGTTCGCGTCGGCCGAGCTGCCCGACTTGCGCTCGAGCCGGCACCGGCAACGCGAGCACGTGATACCGTTTCTCATCCGACTGGTATTGGGAGTCCGCCACGTCGCCGCTTGAGCCTCCTCGATGCGCACCATTCTCGCCATGTGTCTAGCCGCAACGGCTGTCGTTGCACAAACCAGCCCAGCCCCTGAGCCACATCTCGCCGGCGTCCTCGAGCCCCTCGACGCTGCGCAGTTCCTGCTACCGGTTCATGGGTTCAGTGCGACGCAACTCGCATTTGCCCCGGTGCCTCGTCCTGCCCTGAGAGCCGGCGCGACGACACTCTACGCGCCTGATCCTCTGTTGTGTTCGGCGAACTACGTCGCTGACGAAGTCGCGCAGCTCGTGTTCGCATTGCCGCTCGGGGCCATCGTGCTCGTCGACGCCTCGCCGTCCCTCGCGCTTCATGTGCTGGCAGTTCCGCCTTCGACGTGGTCGCTGCTGGCGGGAGCCTGCATCGACAGCGAGCACGAACAGGTCGTGCTGCTCGACGCCGCCGGGCCGAGTTTTCTGCGCATCGACCTCGCGGATCTGCGCGCGGGAAGGGCGAGGTTCCGATCGACGTCGTTGCCGCCAGCGTGGAGCACGATCCGCGGAATCGCCTTCGACTTCGCGCGTGATCGCATCCTCGGGCTCGACCCGGAAACGGGCGATCTGCTGCAGCATTCTGCCACCGATCCGACCACGAGCGCCGGGACGTTGCCGCCCGTGCCTCGCCTGCTGGCGTTCGGTTTCGCGCCGGCCGAGAGCCTCGACCACGACTTGTTCATCAGCAGTGGCGACCCCCGCATGTTGACCTCCCAGTGGACATGGAATGACGCGGGACCCGACGTCGAGACTGCTACGCTGCGAGCTACCGTGGCGACGAGTTCGTGGTCGCCTCCGAGTCCAGACCCGTCATCGATCACCTACGACGACTTCCGCGATCGGCTGATCGTCTCCGACGGCGAAGTCGACGAGATGTCGATCTACGCGGGCTCCAACGTGTTCGAATGCAGTCGCGCCGGCATCGTGTCGCGCCGCAGCACGACCACGAGCTACAGCCACGAGCCGGTGGGCATCACGTTCCAGAGCGCCACGCGGACGTTCTACATCAGCGACGACGACCAGCGCCGCGTCCACGTCGTGGCCGCGGGACCTGATGGGTTGCTGCACACTTCGGACGACACGAGGCGCTCGTTCAGCGTCAGCAACTTCACCACGGACCCCGAGGACGTCGCCTTCAGCAACGCGACCAACGAGTTGTGGGTCGCCGGCGGCGAGACGAATCGTGTGCACAGGCTGCGACCAGGCCCCAACGGCATCTTCGACGGAACCTCTCCGAACGGCGACGATCAGCTCCTCACGGTCACTGTTTCCTCGTTCGGGGTGAGCGATCCAGAGGGTATCACGGTCCGTCCGAGCGACGGGGGCGTCTATGTGATCGGCCAGCCGAAGACACTGCTGCTGCACTTGAATGCCTCGGGGCAGTTCGTGCGGACGGTCAACCTGCCGAGCACCGGGCTCCGCAAGCCCGCGGGACTCGTGTTCGCGCCCAGGTCATCGGGGACCGGCGACAGCCTGTATGTCGTCGACCGCGAGGTCGACAACGACACCAGCTCGAATGAGAACGACGGCATGATGTTCGAGTACGGAGTGTCCGGGCCGACATCCACGAACCAGGCGCCCGTCGTCAATGCGGGCCCCGATGTCACGGTCCTGCTCACCGCGGCAGCGAGCCTTGCGGGCACCGCCACCGACGATGGCCTGCCTGGTCCCCTGACGATCCAATGGAGCAAGCTCTCGGGCCCCGGCACGGCGAACTTCGCGACGCCAAATCAAGCCCCGACCACCGCTACATTCTCGGCCGCCGGCAGCTACACGCTCCAGCTCAGCGCCTTCGATGGCGCGCTCACGACCACCGATACCGCCGTCGTCACGGTGCAGCAACCGACGCCTGGCAGCGGCACCGTGGAGCGAACCATCGCGGCCAGCGACGACGACGCCGAAGAGTCTTCGACGGGCTCGGTGAACCGCGGCAGCAGCGACCTCGAGATGGTGCTCGACGGCACGGTGACCCAGGTCGTCGGACTCCGGTTCCAGAACCTGACCGTTCCGCCAGGCTCCTTCATCACGTCCGCGTACGTGCAGTTCACGACCGACGAGATCACGTCAACGGCGACGCAGCTCACGATCGCGGGCCAGGCCAGCGACAACGCGCCAACGTTCGTGTCGACGGCCGGCAACATCTCGAGCCGACCTCGCACCACGGCCACGGTCGCCTGGGCCCCCGCGTCCTGGACCATCGCCAACGAAGCCGATTCCAACCAGCGCACGCCCAGCCTCGCGGGCATCGTGCAGCAGATCACGAACCGACCCGGCTGGAGTTCGGGCAACTCGATCGTCTTCGTGATCACGGGCACTGGCAGTCGCATCGCGTCCGCCTATGACCGCAGCCCTGCAGCCGCAGCAAAGCTCACTGTCGATTACCAGTCCTCGCCGCCAATCAACCAGGCGCCGGTCGTCAATGCCGGGCCCGATGTCACGACCCTGCTGACCGCGGCGGCCAACCTTGCGGGCACCGTCACCGACGACGGTCTGCCTGGTCCGCTGACGATCCAATGGAGCAAGCTCTCGGGCCCGGGCACTGCGTCCTTCGCTGCGCCAAGTCAAGCCGCGACCACGGTCACGTTCTCGGCGTCGGGCACCTACACGCTCCAGCTCAGCGCCTTCGATGGCGCGCTCACGACCACCGACACGGCCGTGGTCACGGTGCAGCAGCCCGCCAACCAGGCCCCCGTCGTCAATGCCGGGCCCGATGTCACGACCCTGCTCACCGCGGCTGCGACCCTTGCCGGCACCGTCACCGACGACGGTCAGCCTGGTCCCCTGACGATCCAATGGAGCAAGCTCTCGGGCCCGGGCACGGCGACCTTCGCGGCGCCCAATCAGGCTGGGACCACGGTCACGTTCTCGGCGTCCGGCGGCTACACGCTCCAGCTCAGCGCCTTCGATGGCGCGCTCACGACCACCGACACGGCCGTGGTCACGGTGCAGGCACTGCCACCCCCCAGCGGCACGCTCGAGCGAGTCGTCGCGGCCAGCGGCGACGACGCCGAAGAGGGACCGACTTCGGTGAACATCAACAGCACCGATCTCGAGATGGTGCTCGACGGCACGGTGACCCAGGTCGTCGGACTCCGGTTCCAGAACCTCACGATTCCGGCTGGCTCCTTCATCGCATCCGCGTACGTGCAGTTCACCACCGACGAAGCCACGTCGACACCGACCCAACTCACGATCGCGGGCCAGGCCAGCGACGACGCTCCTGCGTTCGCGACGACGGCCGCGAACATCTCGAGCCGACCTCGCACCACGAATACGATCCCCTGGACTCCCGCGTCCTGGACCATCGGCCACGAAGCCGGACCCGACCAGCGCACGCCGAACCTCGCGAGCATCGTGCAGCAGGTGATCAACCGCCCTGGCTGGAGCCCCGGCAACTCGATCGTCTTCGTGATCACGGGCACCGGCGGCCGCATTGCGTCCGCCTTCGACGACAGCCCCGCGACCGCGCCAAAGCTCGTCCTCAGCTACCAGTCCACGCCGCCTCCCAACCTGGCGCCGGTCGTCAATGCCGGGCCCGATGTCACGATCTCGCAGACCATGGCAGCGACGCTTGCGGGTACCGCCACCGACGACGGTCTGCCTGGCCCGCTGACGATCCAATGGAGCAAGTTGACCGGGCCCGGCGCGGCGACGTTCGCGGCGGCCAACCAGGCTGCGACCACCGTCACGTTCTCGCTGCCCGGCAGCTACACGCTCCAGCTCAGCGCCTTCGATGGCGGGCTCACGCGCACGGACACGGCCGTGGTCACGGTGCTGCAAACGGGCACGAACCAACCGCCGACCGTCAACGCTGGGCCGGATGTCACCATCGCGTTCCCATCGGCAGCGAGCCTCGCTGGCAGTGCCACCGACGACGGCTTTCTTGGCCCGTTGACGATCCAGTGGAGCAAGCTCTCGGGGCCCGGCACTGCGACCTTCGCGGCGCCCAACCAGGCTGCGACCACCGTCGCGTTCTCGGTGGCCGGCAGCTACAGCCTCCAGCTCCGCGCCTCCGACGGCGAGTTCACGCGCACGGACACGGTCCTGGTCACGGTGCAGCCACCCAACCTGGCGCCGACCGTCAACGCCGGGCTCGATCTGACCATCCTGATCACATCGGCAGCGCACCTGGTGGGCACCGTCACCGACGACGGCCTGCCCGGTGGCCCGCTGACGATCCAATGGAGCAAGTCGACCGGGCCTGGCACGGCGAACTTCACGACACCGACGCAACCTGTGACCAACGTTTCGTTCTCGGCGGCCGGCATCTACACGCTCCAGCTCAGCGCCTCCGATGGCGCGCTCACGCGCACGGACTCGGTCGTCGTCACGGTGGACGCGGTCGGCAGCATCGTGCGAGCCATCGCAAACAGCAACGACGACGCCGAAGAGTCGCCGACTTCGGTGAGCCGCACCAGCACCGATCTCGAGATGGTGCTCGACGGCACGGTGACGCAGGTCGTCGGACTCCGGTTCCAGAACCTCACGATCCCGGCTGGTGCCGTCATCACGTCCGCATACGTGCAGTTCACCGTCGATGAAACAGGGTCGACGCCGACCCTGCTCACATTCGCAGGCCACGCAAGCGACAACGCCGCTGCATTCGCGGGGACGGCCGCCAACATATCGAGCCGACCTCGTACGACAGCCACGGTTGCTTGGGCTCCCGTGGCTTGGACCATCGTCCACGAGGCGGGGCCCAACCAGCTCACGCCGAACCTCGCGAGCATCGTGCAGGAGATCACGAGCCGGCCCGGCTGGAGCCCCGGCAATGCGATGGTCTTCGTGATCACGGGCAGCGGCACGCGCATTGCGTCTGCCTACGACGACAGCCCCGCGGTCGCGGCGCAACTCATTGTCAACTATCAGTGACCGATCGATGGCACCTTGATGCGCGCAGGCGCATCGAGGTTGCTGCAAACAGATCCGGTGCGCTCCCAGTAGAGGATCTCGATCCCTGTCGCGGGTCGGTTACAGAACACGACTAGTGCCCGCGCATCGGCTCGTGCTCGAGCACCTCCCTGCACCGCGATCAGCGCACGCCCCTTCCTTCAGTCGTCTTGCTCATCCTGCTGATCGTGGCGGCACCGAAGCTTGTTCCCAGGTGATCCACCGGGTACTTACCCGGTGGCGGGAACATGCATGGGGGCTAGCCTTGCCCCTCCTCTCGGTGGGTGGAGTCACCTCGATGCGCACCTTTGTCGCCATGTGTCTAGCCGCAACGGCTCTCGTTGCACAAACCAGCCCAGTCCCTGAGCCACATCTCGCCGGCGTCCTCGAGCCCCTCGACGCTGCGCAGTTCCTGCTACCGGTTCATGGGTTCAGTGCGACTCAGCTCGCATTTGCCCCGGTGCCTCATCCGGCGCTGCGAGCCGGGGCGACGACTCTCTACGCCCCGGATCCCCTGCTGTGTGCCGCGCATTATGTCGGTGACGAAGTCGCGCAGCTCGTGTTCGCGGTGCCGCAGGGTGTCCTCGTGCTCGTCGACGCCTCGTCGTCGCTCGCGTTGCACGTGCTGGCAGTTCCTGCCCTGACGTGGTCTGCGCTGTCGGGAATCTGCATCGACGGCGAACACGAGCAGGTCGTGCTGCTCGACGCCGCGGGGCCGAACCTGCTGCGCATCGACCTCGCGGATCTGCGCGCGGGAAGGGCTCGGTTCCAGGCGACGTCGTTGCCGCCGGCGTGGAGCACGGTCAGGGGAATCGCCTTCGACTTCGCGCGGGATCGCATCGTCGGCTTCGACCCCGAAACGGGCGACCTGCTGCAGCATGCTGCTGTCGATCCGAACCCCAGGGCCGGGCTGTTGCGGCCCGTACCGGAACTGCTCGCGTTCGGCTTCGCGCCAACAGGCACCGGCGACCACGACCTGTTCGTCAGCAGCGGCGACCAACGTTTGCTGACTTCCGAGTGGACGTGGAATGCCATCGGGATCGACGTCGAGACGGCGACGCTGCGAGCCACCGTGGCAACGAGCTCGTGGTCGCCGCCGAGTCCAGACCCGTCAGGGCTCACCTACGACAACCTGCGCGATCGTCTGATCGTCGTCGACGGCGAAGTCGACGAGATGTCGATCTACGCGGGCTCCAACGTGTTCGAATGCACTCGCACGGGCAGCGTGTCCCGCCGGAGCACGACGGTGAGCTACTCGCGCGAGCCTACGGACATCGCATTCGACAGCTCCACGCGGACGTTCTACATCAGCGACGACGACGCTCGCCGCATCTACGTCGTAGCCGCGGGCCCGGATGGCTTGCTGCACAGCTCGGACGACACGAGGCGCTCGTTCAGCGTGAACAACTTCACCACCGACCCCGAGGGTCTGGCCTTCGACAGCGTGACCCGCGAGTTGTGGATCGCCGGCGGCGCAGACAATCGCGTATACAGGCTGCGATCGGGCAACAACGGCATCTTCGACGGCACTTCACCGAACGGCGACGACCAGCTCCTCAGCGTGAGTGTCTCCGGGTTCGGAGTGACCGACCCAGAGGGCATCGCGGTCCGTCCCAGCGACGGCGGCATCTATGTGATAGGTGCGCCGCGGACCCTGCTCCTGCACTTGAACAACTCGGGGCAGTTCGTGCGGACGATCACGCTGCCGAGCTCGGGGCTCATCAAGCCCGCGGGACTCATGTTCGCGCCAAGGGCATCGGGGACCGGTGACAGCCTGTATGTCGCCGACCGCGGCGTCGACAACGACTCGCATCCGAGCGAGAACGACGGCAGGCTGTTCGAGTACGGCGTCCCTGGGCCGACACCCGTCAACCAGGCGCCCGTCGTCAATGCCGGGCCCGATGTGACCACCGTGCTGACCTCGGCGGCGCAGCTTGCGGGCACCGCCACCGACGACGGCCTGCCAGGACCGCTGACGATCCAATGGAGCCGGCTCTCGGGCCCCGGCACTGCGACCTTCACGGCGCCCACGCAACCCGTGACCAACGTCACGTTCTCGGCGGCCGGCAGCTACACCTGCCAGCTCAGCGCATTCGATGGCGAGCTCACCAGCACCGACACGGTCGTGGTCACGGTGCAGCAACCGCCGGCCGGCAGCAACGTCGTGGAGCGGGTCATCGCGACCAGCGACGACGACGCCGAAGAGTCTTCGACGGGCTCGGTGAACCGCGGCAGCAGCGATCTCGAAATGGTGCTCGACGGCACGGAGACCCAGGTCGTAGGACTCCGGTTCCAGAACCTCACGATTCCGGGCGGTGCCACGATCACGTCCGCATACGTGCAGTTCACGACCGACGAGATCACGTCAACGGCGACGCAGCTCACGATCGCGGGCCAGGCCAGCGACAACGCGCCAACGTTCGCGTCGACGGCCTCGAACATCTCTAGTCGATCTCGCACCACGGCCACGGTCGCTTGGACTCCCGTGGCCTGGGCCACTGCCAACGAGGCGGGCCTGAACCAGCGCACGCCCAACCTCGCGAGCATCGTGCAGCAGATCGTGAACCGCGCCGGCTGGATTCCCGGCAACTCGATGGGCTTCGTGATCACGGGCAGTGGCACCCGCATCGCGTCCGCGTTCGACCGCAGCGCCGCAGTCGCGGCGAAGCTCATCGTCAACTACCAGTCCACGCCACCCGTCAACCAACCGCCGGTCGTCAATGCCGGGCCCGATGTCACCACGGCGATCAGCGCGGCGGCCCACCTGGTCGGCAGCGCCACCGACGACGGCGTACCTGGCCCGCTCACGATCCAATGGAGCAGGCTCTCGGGTCCTGGCACCGCGACCTTCACGGCGCCCACGCAACCCGTGACCGACGTTTCGTTCTCGGCGAGCGGTACGTACACGCTCCAGCTCAGCGCTTTCGATGGCGAGTTGACTCGCACCGACACGGTCGTGGTCACCGTACAACCCGTCAACCAGGCGCCCGCCGTCAATGCCGGGCCCGATGTGAGCACCGTGATGCCGTCGGCGGCGCACCTCGTGGGCACCGTCACCGACGACGGCCTGCCCGGTCCGCTGACGATCCAATGGAGCCGGCTCTCGGGTCCCGGCACCGCGACCTTCACGGCGCCAACGCAACCCGTGACCGACGTCACGTTCTCGGCGGCCGGCACCCATACCTGCCAGCTCAGCGCCTTCGATGGCGCGCTAACTACCACCGACACGGTTGTGATCACGGTGCAGGCAACACCACCGGCCAGCGGCGTGGTGGAGCGGGCCATCGCGATCGACGACGACGACGCCGAAGAGTCGCCGACGGGCTCGGTGAACCTCGGCAGCAGCGATCTGGAAATGGTGCTCGACGGCACGGCGACTCAGGTCGTCGGACTCCGGTTCCAGAACCTCACGATTCCGGCAGGTGCCGTCATCACGTCCGCCTACGTGCAGTTCACCACCGATGAGGCCACGTCGACGGCGACCCAGCTCACGATCGCGGGCCAGGCCAGCGACAACGCGGCTACGTTCGTGTCGACTGCGTCGAACATCTCGAGCCGCCCTCGCACCACGGCCACGGTTGCTTGGGCTCCCGTGCCTTGGACCACCGCCAACGAAGCCGGCCCCAACCAGCGCACCCCGAACCTCGCGAGCATCGTGCAACAGATCGTGAACCGCCCCGGTTGGAGTTCCGGCAACGCGATGGTCTTCGTGATCACTGGCACTGGGTGCCGCATTGCGTCCGCGCATGACGGCAGCGCCGCACTCGCGGCAAGGCTCACCGTCAATCACCAGTCCGGGCCCGTCAACCAACCGCCGGTCGTCAATGCGGGGCCCGATGTCACCACTCGGATCACATCGGCGGCCCACCTCGCGGGCAGCGCCACCGACGACGGCGTGCCCGGCCCGCTGACGATCCAATGGAGCAGGCTCTCAGGTCCTGGCACGGCGACGTTCACGACGCCCACGCAGGCCGTGACCGACGTCACGTTCTCGGCGATCGGCACGTACACGCTCCAGCTCAGCGCGTTCGATGGCGAGTTGACACGCACCGACACGGTCGTGGTCACCGTACAACCCGTCAACCAGGCGCCCGTCGTCGATGCCGGGCCCGATGTGGCCACCGTGCTCACCTCGGCGGCGCACCTCGTGGGCACCGTCACTGACGACGGCCTGCCTGGCCCCGTGACGATCCAATGGAGCAAGCTAACGGGTCCTGGCACGGCGACCTTCACGGCGCCAACACAAGCCGTGACTGACGTCTCGTTCTCGGCGATCGGCAGCTACAACCTGCAGCTCAGCGCTTCCGATGGCGAGTTCACTCGCACCGACACGGTCACGGTCACGGTGCAACAGCCCGTCAGCAC
>Ga0075428_100000327_pt1 | contig 47290 bp, 33 predicted proteins | sample RhiMetdeltSRZDD2_FD_75291 | JGI IMG/M metagenome (GOLD analysis project Ga0075428, IMG submission 75291) | Populus rhizosphere microbial communities from Tennessee, USA - Rhizosphere MetaG P. deltoides SRZDD2 | ecosystem: Host-associated > Plants > Roots > Rhizosphere > Soil | place: USA... | reverse complement strand
TCTGCTTCCGGTCGATGGCCAGAAGCCGCTCGCAGCATTGGGCAAGAATCTGCGCAGTATCGAACAGCGTCTTCGGCAGGACGCAGCAGGTCGAGCGTGGCCTTCGGCATCCGGCGCTTGGGCATATTATTCATGCTCGGCGGACCGCTGACACTCAGCCAATGTTCATTGAGATCGCTTCAAGTCCAGACGACAAACGTCCTGCACACGAGCACGATGAGCATGAACAGGAGCATGCCAAGCGCGACCGCTGCGATGAGGAGGTTTCGCTTGACCATCAGCAATGCGTCCACACGCTGCAAGTTATCTGGCGTAGCAAGTATTTGAATCGCTGTGCGTTCACCAAGTCCCGAGATGAATCGACCCAATGGCCCTGGCAATCTGCTCAATCGACGCACAAGCACATTCGCCTCGCGGGTGAAAACAGCATTGCCACAGATCAGATACCATTCCTGCAAGCCGCGTTTGTAGTATGCGATGAGCTTTTCCTCGACCGGAAACCCGATCCTTCCGGCGCCATTGCGATGGATGTTGAATGCAGGATACCCTGACAGGAGTGCATCCCGAAACTCCAGCGCGGTCATGGGAATTCCGGTCCTGGCGTCGCATGCATGGATGTTGTTGTAGACATCAATAAAACGCCACTTATGCGAGGCCGTATCAAAGATCTCTACGATCGTATGTCCGTGGCCGCCAAACCCGTCGAACGAAAAGGCCCATTGCCGGCAGCAAATCGTTGCAGTGAGAGCCAGGCCGATAAACACTTTTACGAAATCCGCGCAATAACCATGACCCGTTGTGATCTTCCGGTACGTTGTCTGGAGATCACTTTGTATGGGCCCGAGGTCTCGGGCATGAAGGGTAAGGTGTTCTGCGATTCTCAGAGCCCGTTCCCAATCCGTACGGTACAAGTCGAGGCGGAGTGACTTCACCACATCCACAAACAGAGGATACGGGCTCATCGCTTCTTGCCGGAATGACGACGGCCTCCGGTCGGGGGACCAGTCAAAATCCGATCTGGCGCCCGTTCGGGCGTGCCACGCATTCCGCAAACGAACGCCAGTACGCGAAAATAGTTGCATCAAATCCATGCGCCGACACGGCCGAAATCGCTGCTTGATAAACCCAGGCCTGGAAGATCGGGTGTCGGGGAAATACTGAATCTGTACACGCCGGGGTAGGGTGTTTTCATCTGCGTGTATTTGCGTCCATCTGCGGCTCGAATAGTCCTTGAAACTCCTGCGAAAGCAACTTGCGGTCGATCTTGCCGTTGGGATTGCGCGGCAGGTTTGCCGGCCCCTCGAGGATTTGATGCGGCACCATGAAAGCCGGCAGCCGCTCGCGGCATTGCGCGAGAATCTGCGCGATATCGAGCTTGCCGCCGTCGGGCGGAGTGACCACGACGACGATCGCCTGTCCGAGGACGGGGTGCGGAATGCCGAGTGCAGCGACCTCGCCGGCGAGCTTCGTCGCATAGACCACCTCTTCCACTTCCGTGGGGCTCACGCGGTAGCCCGAGGTCTTGATCATTTCGTCGCGCCGGCTGACGAAGTAGAGAAAGCCTTCGGCGTCCCGGCGCACGGTGTCACCCGACCATACCGCGATCTCCGGCATGGTGAGGCCTGCCGCTTGCCCCGGCGCCGGTTTGAAGCGCTCCGCGGTTTTTTCCGGATCGTTCCAATAACCGAGCGACACCAGCGCTCCGCGGTGCACCAGCTCGCCGGGTTCGTCCGGGTCGCATATCGTGCCGTCCTCGCGCACCACCAGCACTTCGGCGTTGGGAATCGCCTTGCCGATGGAGTCGGGGCGCCGGTCGACCTCCGCAGGCGGCAGGTAGGTCGAGCGGAACGATTCGGTCAGGCCGTACATGAGATAGGGCAGCGTCTTCGGCAGGGCCTCGCGCAGCAGGTCGAGCGTGGCCTTCGGCATCCGGCCGCCGGTATTGGCGATGTAGCGCAGGCTGTCCCGCGCCGCATCGGGCCACTTGAGCTGCGCGAGTTGTATCCACAAGGGGGGCACTGCGGTGAGGCCGGTGATCCCTTCGTTGACGCAGGCCGTGACGATGTCGCGCGGCACGAGGTAGTTGATGAGGCTTACGTTGGCGCCGGCATGAAAAGCGGTCGTCAGCTGGCTGAAGCCGGCGTCGAAGCTCAGGGGAAGCGCCGAGAGTATCCTGTCGCCCGGACGGTTCTCGAGATACTGCGCCACACTCACCGCGCCGGCCACCATGTTGCGATGGGAGAGCACGACGCCCTTGGGCTTGCCGGTGCTGCCGGACGTGTAGAGTATCGCCGCCATGTCGGTGTCGATGACGCGGTGCGCGGCGCTGTTCCCGGCCCGTGCGAGGGCTTCGTCCCATGTCAGGATCGTCTTGCCCGGAATTGCCGGCGCCGGCTGCGGTCCGGCGACCACCAGTAGCGCCCGCAGGTCGCTGCACTCGGTGAGCGCGCCGGCGAGCAGGTTGACGCGCTCGCACGAGCTCACCAGGATGCGCACGTTGCAGTCGCGCAGGATGTAGGCGACCTGGTCCGCCTTGAGGAGCGGGTTCACCGGAACGAACACGCATCCCGCGCACGCGGCACCGAAGGCGGCCACCACGGTCTCGAATCGCTTTTCGAGGTAGATGCCGACCCGGTCGCCCCGTGCGAGGCCCAGGTCAAGATAGGCGCGCGCCGCCGCTTCAACCTGTCTCGCCAGTTCCGCGTACGTCAGGCGGCGCTGCTGGTAGGAGAGCGCGGCGGAATCCGGAGAAGCCTGCGCCGAACGCAGGATCAATTCATGCAGCAGTACGGCCATACGGAGGATTCAACGAGGAACTGGTGTCAGGCCGGCATTCTACCAAGATCGCGCCGCCGGATCAGACGCCGGACGCAGCGTCAGACCACGCCGGCCCTGAACAAATCGTGCATGTTGAACGCGCCGACGAGCCGCGCCGCGTCGTCCACGACGAGCAGGCCGTTGATCCGGTAGTTCTCCATGTACTGGACCGCTTCCGCCGCCAGTCTGTCGGGTTTTATGGTGTGCGGAGACCGGTTCATCACTTCCGCTACCGTCCCGGTCCGGACGTCGATTCCTTTTTCCAGAGTGCGGCGCAAGTCGCCGTCCGTATACACGCCCGCCAGCGTTTCGTCGCCGTTGACCACGGCGGTCATGCCGAGCCGTTTGCCGCTCATTTCGAGAAGCGCGTCCCGCAGTGTGGCGTTTGCGGCGACCCTCGGCAAATCGTTGCCGACGTGCATGATATCGGACACCCGGACCAGGAGCTTCCGTCCCAGCGATCCCCCGGGATGGGCCCGGGCGAAATCGTCGGCGCTGAAGCTGCGTGCATCCAGCAGCGCGAGCGCCAGGGCATCGCCCAGAGCCATCGCGGCGGTGGTGCTGGAGGTCGGGGCGAGGCCCAGCGGGCCCGCTTCCTTCTCGACGCCTGCATCCAGGGCCACGTCGGCCTCCCTCGCGAGCGTCGAGCGCATGTTGCCCGCGATGGCAATGAGGCTTGCCCCGCGGCGCTTGAGCAGGGGCAATATGGCCACCAACTCGGGGCTTTCTCCGGAGTTCGACAGCGCGATGACGACGTCGCGCGAGGTGATCATGCCGAGATCGCCGTGGCTCGCTTCCGCGGAATGCACGAAGAATGCAGGGGTGCCGGTGCTGGCGAGCGTCGAGGCGATCTTGCGCGCGACATGGCCCGACTTGCCGATTCCGGTGACGACGATGCGCCCGGTGCACGTGCGAATGATCCTGACGGCTTCGACGAAGCGCGCATCGAGCCTGTCGGCGAGCGCCCGTACCGCGGTCGCTTCGTTCACGAGCACGTCTTTCGCCAGGGCAAGCAGCGCTTCCGGCGTGGGCTCTGCGGTCGATCTGCCGTCGAAACTCATGAGTCCGTGTCTTGCCGTGATTGTAGCATTGCGCGGACGCCGTCCTGCGCCGCCTCTACGGATTCCGGGGAGGGCGAAGAGGATAGGTCGGGAAGGCATCCGCGCTGGTGGACCAGTGAAAACGCGGTCGCACGGTCGAGAAGGAGATCTGCCACGATCCGGCGGAAACGAATGCCGCAGTGGCGATGCGACGGGCTCCGAGCCGCTGGTGCGAGAGCAGCGACGCGGTATTGAGCGCGGATATTCTGCTGAGCGACCACTCGATGCCGCGCTCGGACAGGAAGCGATTCGCCGCGTCCCACAGTTTCAGGAACGCGATGCCGTTCCGATGCGCCGGATCGATGTAGATGTCGAAATCCCAGGAAGACTTTCCTTCCGGTAGCGGGACGTAGCGGCAGCGCACCTCGTCTTCCCGGTACGGACCCAGAACCAGCCAGAGAAAGCCTATGCACTTGTCTGCCTGCAGTTCGGCGAGGCAGACCGCGCCCTGGCTGAACCGATAGGGCATCGCGTGTTCGGGACGCGGGAACTCGCGCAGCAGCGGATCCGACGGGCCGACCTGTCGCACCTCCAGCCCGGCGCCGCGCCGCGGCGGCAACAGGGCTTTCCGCGCCACCGGCTGCGCAACCAGGTAGTACTTGTAGAGGCGGGCCCGTCCACCTGACGTCATCGCCAGCACGCGATCGATGACATACAGGGAACCATTCAACCAGCCCAGTTGACGCAGGGTAGCGGCTAGCGCGCCAATCCGGGCGGGCAGCGATGCGTCCCGGGTCTCCGGGCCGGATGTCATCGGGTGCTCATGTCAGGTCCGCTGCACCGGCAACCGATCCAGCAACTGCGCCAGCTCCCGTGTCCTGTTCGCGCGCGATGCGCCCTCCACGAAGGCTCGCTCCGGCAGCGCGGCGTTGCCGCGGGCGATGCGATCCAGGAATGTTCGCAACGCCGACGCGATTGCGGCAGGAGCGTCGAGCGGCGCGATGTCCGTCAATCCGGCGCGGCGCAGCACTCCCGCCGTGTCCCCGGCGGGGTCCGTGAGGGCGATCATCGGGCGGCCGGAACGAACGTATTCGTAGACCTTGGCGGGAATCTGGTCGTTGCAGTTCGCGGCCTGGAGCACGAGGAGCCCGTCGGCGCGCATCATTTCGAGCAGGGCCTCCCGATAGGCGATCGGTGGAGCCAGCTCGACGACGCCGTCGACCTGATATCTGGCAATCAACCGGGAAAGGAACGCTTCGTTTCCCGGCGCCCGCAGCCGTACGCGCAGCTCGCCCGGCTTCAACTCGCCGTTCTCCCGCATGCGCGCGAGCGCCTCGAAGAATCGGGTGGGATCGCGTTCCGACGGATACACGATCCCGCTGTGCAGGAGCGTCACGCTGCCCGGCACCAGCGGGCCGCCGGCCGGCGAATCCTGGACCGGCGCGAATATCTCTTCCTCGTAGCCGTTCTCGATTACCGTGAAGCGCGCTCCCGGGAGCCCTGAGTACCGCTCACGGTACATGCGCGCGGCTCCCGATGTCACGAAAATGCAGGCGCTCGCGGCGTGCACCGCTCGTCGTTCGATCCGTTCGAAGCTCTTCCAGGTCCTGGGGTCCTCCGGATATCCGTCCTGCGCCATGGGATCGCGGAAATCGGCGACCCACGGCAGGCCGGACAGGCGGTGCAAGGTGTGGCCGATCGCGTGAGCGGTGGCGATCGGATAAGTGCTCCATATCGCATCGGGACGGTATTTCCTGATCATGGCAAGCCCTCCGGGCACCGCGCCCAGCCACCAGGTCAGCCAGCGATCGGGGCGCGCAGCAAAGCCCGGGTAGCGCCCTAGAATCGCGAGATGCCGCGCCGAATCCAGGGCAAAGGTGCGCTCCACCACGGTGCCGGGGCCGACTTCCTTGAGCAGATCGTTGCTCACGCGCTCATAGGCGCGAGGGTGCGCGCTCAGAATGAGAGGCTCCCAGCCGCAGGCCGGCAGGTGACGGGCGAAGCTCAGTGTCCGCTGTATGCCGCTGCTTCCCGCCAGAGGCGGAAAGTGGAATGCGACCATCAATAGACGTTTCATGATAGGCGCCGGCATTGTATGGGCTTACGCTTGCGCCGCGCCAGTGCGAGGCGTCGCGGCAGGCGCCGCTTGCCTGCTGGAAAATTGACGCTGCTGCTGGAAGGTCGTCGCGGGCGGGAACCGGCCGCCGCTCGATTGACATCGGACTGCGCCATGATGCATATTGCCGCGGCCCGGGCGGTCAGCAGGGAAGAGCGGTATCCTTGGCCGCATACCGGGAATTCCGAAGCATTTCGGGCCTGAATATAAATCGTGATGGGCCATCGCTCATGTTGATCGACGACGTGAAATCGGTCGTAGGCAGCGCATTGCAGATCCGCGATCGTGTGGGAAGCATGGATGCCTCCGCGCCGCTGCTCGGCGCCGTTCCCGAGCTCGATTCGATGGCCGTGGTGCAGGTGATTACCGCGCTCGAGGAGCAGTTCGGCATCACGGTCGCCGATGACGAGATCGACGCATCGGTTTTCGAGACACTCGGCACCCTGTCGCAGTTCATCGAGCGCAAGCTGGCCGGGAACGCCTGAACGCGTGTCCACGGCGTTTTTCCTTCCCCTCGACGGCGTTGACCGCTTCTGCGTTTATCATCCGCCCGCCGGCAACGTAGCGGCGGCCCGCGGGCTCGTGTACCTGCATCCCTTCGGCGAGGAGATGAACAAGAGCCGGCGGATGGCGGCATTGCAATCCAGGCGTTTCGCGGCCGCAGGCTGCGCCGTGCTGCAGATCGATCTCTACGGCTGTGGCGACAGTGGCGGCGAGTTCGGCGACGCGAGATGGGCGTTGTGGAAACGCGATGCGCAGTTGGCGCTTGAGTGGCTGAGGCAGCGCACCGGCGGGCCGGTCGGGCTGTGGGCGTTGCGGCTGGCGGCGATGCTGGCGGCCGATGTCGCGCGGGATCCCGCGCTGGCAATAGAGCAGCTTGTGCTCTGGCAGCCGGTCGCGAGCGGCGAGCAGTTCCTCACGCAGTTCCTGCGCACGCAGCTCGCGGCTGAAATGCTGGCGGGCGGCGCCGTGCAGAGCCGCATCCAGGGCCTGCGCGCCATGCTGGCGCGCGGGGAGCGCCTGGAAATCGGCGGCTACGATCTCCATCCGGAACTGGCGTCTGCAATCGACGCCTTGAAGCTTGCGGAGCTGTCGCCGGTCGTGGAGCGCGTGCACTGGCTCGAAGTATCGGCACAGGCCGAGCCCAGGCCTGCGCCTGCTTCGGAGCGCGTGTTGAGCGCATGGCGAGGGCGCGGCGCGGAGATCGACAGCTCGGCGGTAGCCGGCGAGCCGTTCTGGGCCACATTGGAGATCGCCGTGTGCGAGGCACTGCTCGATGCGACCGACAAGAGCTGGAAGAAGGCTTCTTCCGGGCGGATTGCGAAATGACGTTCCGGGAACAGCCGCTGGTCTTCGATTGCGAGGGCGCATCGCTGCTCGGCATCGTGAGCCTGCCCGCCGCGCCGTATGCGCGCGGCGTACTGATCGTGGTGGGCGGGCCGCAGTACCGCGCCGGCAGCAGCCGCCAGTTCACGCTGCTCGCGCGTCACCTGGCGCAGCGCGGCGTGGCCGCGATGCGCTTCGACTACCGCGGTATGGGCGACAGCGGCGGCGCATCGCGGTCGTTCGAGCGGGTGGACGCGGATCTGCGCTGCGCCATCGAGACATTCGTCGAGGCGGTTCCCGCGCTGAAGGAGATTGTGATCTGGGGGCTGTGTGATGCGGCCTCTGCGGCGCTTCTGTACGCTTATCAGGACCGGCGGGTGAAGGCCCTCGTCCTCCTCAATCCGTGGGTCCACACCGAGCAGGGCGAGGCGCGGGCCTATCTGCGTCACTACTACGTCGAGCGCCTGCTCCAGGCCAGCTTCTGGCGGAAGGTCGCTGCCGGTGAATTCAAGGTGCGAGCGGCGCTGGAATCCCTTGCCAGGATCGCCGCTTCGGCATTCAGGGGCGGCGCTTCGGCGCCCGACGGCAGCCAAGGCGCGGGCACTGCACTGGAGCCCGCCGCAGCGGCCGCACTGCCGGAACGCATGGAGGCCGGCTTGCGGCGATTCGAAGGCGCGGTCCTGCTGGTGCTCAGCGGAAACGATCTCGTCGCGCAGGAGTTCAGGAGTCTCGTCGATGGCTCGCCCCGCTGGCGGAAGCTGCTGGCGACGGGGCGCGTGAGCCGCCGCGACCTGCCGGACGCCAACCACACGTTCGCGCGGCGGGAATGGCGCGATCAGGTGGCGCGCTGGACGGAGGAGTGGGTCAGGAGCTATTGACTCCGTGACGGATGGGCAAGGCGTGACGCGCGCGATCCTGAAGCCGGGGAGGGCATGGGGCAGCTCCTTCCCGGGGGGCTTGGCGGTAGCCGTGACGGGGCTGGCGCTGGTCCAGGCCTGCGCCGCCGCGACTTTCCGCGCCGGCCCGGAGAACTACCTGCCGATCCTCGGGAAGCTGCAGCCGGGCGACACGCTGATGCTGGCGCCCGGCCTCTATTCGGACGGCTTGCCGGTGCATCGCATGGCGGGTGCGCCGGGGCGTCCGATCGTGATCCGCGGGCCGCGCGCACAACCCCCGGCCCGCTTCCTCGCCCGCCGCGGCGCGCACACCGTCAGCATCATCAATTCGGCATGGGTGGAAATACACGACCTGGAGCTGGATGGCAACGGCCTGCCGGTCGCCGCGGTTCGAGCGGAGGGACACGCCGACTGGGCGCACCACATTACCCTGAACGGTCTGCTGATCAAGGGCCACGGAGCGGATCAGAGCATAGTCGGGATCGCCGTTTTCTGCCCCGCGTGGAACTGGGTGATCCGCAACAACGTGATCGTCGGAGCCGGGACCGGCATGTACCTGGGGCAGTCGGATGGCACCGCGCCGTTCATCGCGGGGATCATCGAGGGCAACGTCATCACCGACACCATCGGTTATAACCTGCAGATCAAGCATCAGCAGACCCGGCCCCTCCTGCAGGGCATGCCGCAGAAAAGCAGCGTCACGATCATCCGTCGCAACGTGTTCGCGAAATCGGCCAACAGCTCCGTCGACAAGATGGCGCGTCCCAACCTCCTGGTCGGTCATTGGCCGAAATCGGGTCCCGGCGCAGAGGACACCTACGTCATCTACGGCAATTTCTTCCACCAGAATCCGACCGAGGCGCTGTTTCAGGGCGAAGGCAACGTCGCGTTTTACAGCAACGTGCTCGTCAACACCGGCGGCAGCGCGGTCCATATCCAGCCCCACAACGACGTGCCGCGCCGCGTGGATATCTTTCACAATACCGTCCTGGCCGGGGGCAACGGCATCCGCGTGACTGGCGGCCATCCGGAGCACGCCCAGCGGATTTTCGCGAACGCGGTATTTGCGGAAACACCGATTGCGGGCGGCGAGCAACACTCGAACATCACCGGGCTGCCCGGGGAAGCTGCTGAGTACCTGGCTCAGCCGAACGAACCCCCGGGGCGGCTCAACCTGGCTCCCCGGAGGGGCAGGCTGCGTATCGCGCCGTACGATTTTCTGCCGATTCCAGGAGCGCCTGACGCGGGACGGGATTTCGATGGCCGTATCTATCGGGTTCCGATGGCCGGGGCCTATTCCGAAAACCGCCCGCAATGGCACCTGCAAGTTGCGCCGAAGCCCCGATCCCGATAGCGTGGCACTTCGGAGCGCACGCGTGGGTGCCGCTGCGATGGTTCAAGCGCCACCGCGACGCTACGATGATTCAGGCGTGGTTCTTGCTCACGGACGCAATGATACTGAACGGAGCGCAAAGCGCGCGCGATCAACGCCGCATGTGGGCACTGCTCACGCTCGCTCTCGGGGCCTTCATCGCGTATGGCAGCCTGCTGCCCTTTGCTCTCGATCTGAATCAGCCGGGCAGAGCGATACAGGGGCTTGCCCGCGGCCGTTCCGTCACGGATTTGGCGACGAACGTCTTTTTATTTGTTCCGCTGTCTTTCGCGTGGTTCGGCGCGCTGCGCCACACGGCACGACCGTACCGCAACCTGGCCCTCCTGGCGGTGGTCCTCGCCGGCTGCGCTGCTTTCAGCCTCGCGATAGAGTTCGCGCAGGTATATTTTCCGCCGCGCGTCCCGTCGTGGCTTGACGTTCTCGCCAACCTGCTGGGTGCTGCCGTCGGTCTGTTGCTGTGTCTCGTGGTCGGTCGGCCGCTCGACGCCTGGTTGGCGGGATTCCTCGCATCGCCGCTGCCGCCCGCCAGCGTCCGGGCGGCGCGGCTGGCGAGCTTGGCCGCCCTGCCCTATCTCGCGCTCCTCGCCGGGATCAACGGCTGGTTGACTCGTGAATGGCTTGACGTTGCCCCGGTGCTGGAGCGGGCGGGCGGTATGCACTGGATGCCCTTCTTCCATCACCACGCGGCGAACATCGTGCTCGCGTTCACGAGCAGCGTTCTTTACGCCGTGTCGTACGCGCCGGTGGGCGCCCTGTGGTTCATGTGGTCGCTGCGCTCCACGCGCACCCGGCGCTTCGAAACGTTGTCGACCGCTTTCTGGCTGGGTGCCGGCCTTGGGCTGGTGATGGAGGGCGGCAAGGTGCTTCTCGCGGAGTTGCAGCCGGATAGCGGCAACATCATCATCGCGGCGCTGGGATCGGCGGTAGGCTGGCTCGCTGCCGATGGGGTCACCGGGCGCGGCAGCGCCGGCAGCTCTGGCCGGATTGCGAATCCGGCGTTGAGCGCAGAGCGGGCTGAAGAACCTGTCCGGCCAGCGTTGATGATGTTTCGGTTTGCCGCGCTGCTTCTCGCAGCGGGCGCCGCCGCCGCGCTTGCCGCTTTCCCGATTGCACGGGGCTGGCTGGCAGCGGGACTGGTGGCATATGGCCTCGTTCTGTGGCGCTATCCCTGGGCCTGGCTGATTGCGATCCCCGCGCTCCTGCCGGTGCTCGATCTGACACCGTGGAGCGGCTGGTTTTATCTCAACGAATTCGATCTCTTTGTTCTTCTATCGCTGGTCGTCGGCTACTGGAAGCTGGCCGGTCAGGGGCTAACCGCCACTTTGCCGCGTGCGGCAAAAGCATTGATTGCCCTGGTAGTGCTGTCGTGCCTTGCTAGCCTGGCGAAAGGGATGGGGCCGCTGCAGGTGCCCGACTACTCGGCATTCTCCAACTACTACAGCCACTACAGCGGGCTCATTCCCGCGAAAGGACTGCTGTGCGCAGTGGCATTCCTGCCGCTCCTGCTCCGTGAGGTGGAACGTGGTGCAGGCTTTGTGGTGCTCGCAACGATAGGAATCACTATCGGCGTCGGCGCAACCGGCATGGTTGCGCTCTGGGAGCGACTTGTGTTCACCGGCCTGACCGATTTCACCACGCCGTTCCGGATTGCGGGCCCGTTCTCCAGCATGCACACGGGCGGCGGCCATATCGAGTCCTATCTCGTGCTGGCGCTGCCGTTCACCTTCGCCGCTGCGGGCCATTTCCGCGCGGTCCCCTCCCGGGCCTTGGTGCTGCTCGTGTTTGTGCTGGGAGTTCACGCGCTGGCGGTCACGTTCAGCCGCAGCGGCTATGTCGGATTTGTGATTCTGGTCGGGACATATCTTGCCCTGACCATGATTGCAGGACGCCCCGGCGCGGGAAAGAGCCGGCGCATACTGCTCCTGCCGTTCGGCATGGCTGCGCTCGCAGTGGTCGTTGCCGTTCCGGTGCTCGAGGGGCGCTTTGCGCAGGCGCGCCTGGGTGTTGTGGCGGAGGATTGGGCGGACCGCGTCGGTCACTGGCGCGAATCTCTGCGCATCATGCCCGAGGGGTGGAGCACGGCGCTGCTCGGAACGGGCTTGGGGAGATTCCCCGAGACCTATTTCTTTGCGAACAGTACCGGCAACATGCCGGCCGTCTTCCAATACGTGACCGAAGGCGCCAATACGTTTCTGCGCCTTGGCTCCGGTCACACAACTTACGTCGAGCAGATCGTCGCAGTCGAGCCGAGGCACAGCTATTCGGTAACCTTTGATGCGCGCAGCGCAGCTGCGGCGTCACAGGTCAACGTGCTGGTTTGCGAGCGCAACTACTTCTATTCCGCGGGCTGTGTTTCGGCGAGCCTGCCCATTGCCGGTCCGGATCAATGGAAACATTACACGGCTTCGATAGCATCGGAGCGACTGGGGTCCGGGCCGTGGTACGCGCGGCGGACCGTCAAGCTGTCGCTCGAAAACGCGAGCGCCCGTACGGTGGTGGATCTCGACAATGTCAGGTTGACGGACGGCAACGGGCGCGAGTTGGTCGACAACGGTGATTTCTCTCACGGCAACGCCCGCTGGTTCTTTTCGGCGACGTTCAACCACCTGCCGTGGCACATCAAGAATCTGCCGCTGTCGATCTACTTCGAACAGGGATGGCTGGGCATCCTGTCGTTCCTCGCGTTTGTCTCGTATGCAGTCGCCCACCTCGCACGCCACGCATTGCGTGGAGACTCGTTCAGCAGCGCGACCCTGGCCGGTCTTGCCGCCTTCGTCGCCGTGGGCATGTTCGACAGTCAGTTCGACTCGGCACGATTGGTGTTGTTCTTCTATTTCGTGCTGTTCGCAGGGTTGCTGCGCAGCCTGGTTCCGATGATTCAGGAGGCGGCGCAAAAGCGGGCGGTCCGGACGCCAGCCATAACACGAATTCAGCCGCCACCGGCTGCACCGTTGTACCAGCCGCAGCCGGCTGTTCACGCCAGCGCGGCGCCAACAGATAACAGGCGGCGCTTGTCGAGCTGGCACGGCGTGAATACGCAGTGGCTCCACGTCTTCGCAGGGATCGCCGCTTGCACCGTCATCGGATGGCTCGTTACTCATGCGCCCTTCGTCCCCTACAACGTGCGCGAGTTGCCGAATCCGTACCATCCGTACATCGCGCAGGTGATTCTGTCGGTCCTCCTCTACTGGACCTTCGGCGCGCATGCGTGGATTGCCGGCGGTCTCGAGCGCTCGGGGGGGCGCATCTGGTTCTATCCGGCAGCGGTGTTGCTGCACGGCGCCGGTGCTTGGCTCATGCTCAACTTTGCCGTGCTGCCCGAAAGCCTGCACGACGTTGTAGGCAGCCCGGTGCTGGGCTGGCCATGGCAATGGGAGATCATCGGACGCTTCACCGCGCTGTTCGGGGTGCTGTCGCTGTTATTTACGGGAGCGGCGCTCGTGGTTGCCGCGCTGCGTGGCTTCGTGAAGAAGCGGGTGTTGCTCGTTTGGGCTGCAACCTGTGCTCTGCTGCTGCCGATCATGCACTGGGTCGTAGTGACGCAGGCGGGGACCGACAATCTTACCGAGCTGATGGCGGGAGGTGGCGGGCTTTACTCGAGCGTGCTGCTGGCGGGCTACCTGTTCGTCGCCGGCAGCTCAGGCGCATTGCTGGGGGCGTGCATCGGGGGCGCCGGCGGATGGCTGCGGGCCATCGTAGTCGCCGTTATCTCGCTGCCGCTCGGATACTGGTTGCTGGCGAACGGAACCGAAGAAATCATCATCAAGGATCGCCAGGCCTTTTCGGCATTGCAGTTCCTGCTCAGCACGGATCGCCAGCACTACGCACGGGGCGTGGAACTCATCGCACGCTATGCGGTATTCCACGCCGGGCTCGTAGGTGCAATCGCGTTGACTCAGTATCCGTTCTGGAACTGGTTCATCCGCAGGGCTAGGCCGGGCAGTGGCGTGCGCGCTGCCACCGGATGAGAGAGCGGCGAGAAGCGCGCAGATCAGTCAGCGATGGCCAACGCACGAGCCGCATCCACCGCGCGAACGTACAGCCGCGGCATGCGCCCGTGCGGGCGTCCTCGCGCAGCCGGAATGGGTGCTGCGCTACTTCTTCTTGGCAGCAACGAGAGCCGCGATCTGATCGATGGTGTCGAGGTGCTCGCGATCGGCTTCGTGGGCTTCGAGGGTAATACCGAACGTTTCCTCGAGGTGCATGATTAGCTTGAGCGTCGCGATCGAGTCGAGTATTCCGCCGGATATGAGTGGTAAATCGTGGGTGAGCTCGTTGGGACTCTCTCCGGGAAGAAACGTCTCCAGGATGTAGTCTTTTACCGACTGCTTGATGGCATCGCTCATTGCCTGCTTTCCGAAGTGATGTTCCGCGTTTCGCCGTCATTGCGCGCGAACACCCCGGACGAGAAAATCCGCGCGCGCTCCTCGCGGATTTTCTCGAAGAGGTGGTCGGCGATCAACTGGTGCCCGTACGTGCTGGGATGGTCGTCCCACTCCGCGAGACGGACCCGGGCAATGTTCTTCTCCTTGAACGCGTCGTCCAGCCGGATTACGATGAAACCGGCCTGTTCGGCGAGCCTGACGGTATCCGCGGTTTCTTCCTCCCACGTTCCGCCGCGGATCTGCGGCAGGAATACCCAGAGCGCCTGCATGCGCTGACTTCCGGCGCGTTGCGCGATATGGCCGTAGACGTATGACAGAATATCGCGGGCATAGGGCATGAGCCGGCGCTGACCGTCCGCCTCCGCCATGCCCCTGGTAACCCCCGCCCTGTCGACGATCTCCTGCAGGTGCGGATACGGTATGTCGATTCCTTTGCGCATGACTTCGGCCAGATAGTACACCGAGCGCGTCAGCTCACGGCCCGTGGCGACGTACATGATCGCGTTGGGGCGCAGTGTCGCCGCGCGCTCGAAGTTCACCAGCTGTTGCGGCGGTTGATAGCCCTGCACGCCGTAGTTCAGCAGTTCGTAGCTGGCGAACGGTGCACCTGCGAATTCCCGGTTCAAGCGGTCCTCGAGCAGGGCTTCAAAAGTGGCATCGTCGGCCACTCCCCATCCCATCACCGATGACGCGCCCAGCACCGCCGCCCGGAAGGTGCCCGGCGCGGGCTGTTCGGGATAGTCCCGGTCGCGCATGCCCCAGCGGTTGGTGGTGATCGAGCCGTACGTCGTGGTGTAGACGAACGAAGGAATCATTTCCGTCTGGGCGAAGCCGCCGACGAAGCGCTTGAGGCCGGCTCCTTGATTGTCCAGCCAGTTCTTCGGCCGCTTGGCGTAGGTTTCCCAGAGCTGCGAATTGAACCGGTTGACGTCGGTCAGCCCTTCGTAATATCCCCGCTCCAGCTTGGCGGCATCCAGGCGGCTCAATGAGCCATGACGCAGGGAGTGCACGATAGTCGAGACCTGCGCGCCGAAGCGCGAAAACACGGATTCGACACTGAGCCCGATCAGCAGCACCGCGAGCACGAAGGTGATCGCCCGATCGCGCAACAACGCGCGGTTGGCGGCAAAGGGGTCGGTCTCGGTCTCCGCTTTCGTGCGCGGAACGTTTCCCAGGAATATCACAATCAGCGCGACGAGCGGCCACAGGAACGCAGCCAGGGTGTAATCGCCGGACAGCGCCGACCACAGCGCCACCCAGTCTTCCACCTTCTCGGATGTCCAGAACGACCACAGCACGCAGATGAACCAGAACATCGCGTAACTCTTCAGCGTCAGCAACCCGACGGTGCGCCAGCTGAACCTGGGCTTGCCGAGGGTGCGCCTGCGGTTGTGCTTGATCTCGTATATAGAGTTGGCGGCGACAAGGACGCCGAGAATGGCCCAGAACAGCATGTCCTGGAGCACGAACAGGCTGGTGCCGCGGATCCAGAACCACTGGTACGCGTGCAGGACCCACGTCAGCAGGAACACCCAGAGCGTCGCGAGGACGATGGCCGTATTGGCCCCGAACCGCTTCAGCTTGAACACTGCCGGGTAGTAGAACACCTTCTGCATGAAGTCCTTCCAGTAGATATTGATGCGGCGCCAGAGGTCGCTGAAGCTCGCCGCGAGCAGGTAGCGATTGTGCGTCTCCGGCAGCCGGAAGCCGAACAGGTAGAGCATGCCCACGATCAGGTGGAACATGCCGGATACCTTCAGGTAGAGCATGAAATTCGCCACCAGGTACTGCATCAGCAGCGCCGGCGACGTGACTTCGGCGGGCGCCAGGGTGAGATGGTAGTAGATCAGGCGATACAGGAGCAGGTGGATGATACCGCGCACCATCCAGTCGATGCCGATCTGATAGATCCGCTGGGCACGGTCGTCATAGTAGTTACGCCGGAAAGCGTTGTAGTCCACCACCGGGAACAGGGGAAAGGCGGCGTTCGGCAGCATGAAGAAGTAAGCAACCGTGCGTGCCGGCGTCGCTGGCGTCTTGTCGTGCTGCAGGTCGTAGAGGTAGATGATGAGGCGGAACATGAACATCGAGCCCAGTATCGGCCAGATGGCTTCGCTCCACGGACTCGGGATATCTCCCGTGCGCTGGGCAGCCAGCACGCCGCCCGCCACGAGCAGCAGGCCGGCGCGCAAGGCGAACGAGAGCGGAAGGTGGCAGATGCCGATCAGGACGGCTCCGATCGCCACCATCCAGGCGAGGCTGATGGCGCCGAGGACTATTCCCGTGGCGGCGAGGCTCAGCACGGCGAAGAAGGGCAACCGGTATCGCAGCGGCAGAAAGGCGTGGATAGCGAAGCCGGCGAAGGCGAGTTGTGCGAGCCACCGGAACCCGGCATTCTCGATCTGGTACTGGCGCAGTAACAGGAGCACCAGCAGGAGTTGAACCGCGATCAGGGCAAAGTCACGCCGCCCGATGCGTCCGTCGTGGTTGGTCGGGGCAACTCTGCCCGCTCGAGCGGGATTTAGGGATTGCCCCATGGGAGAAATTCTGGTGGAGTCCATCGACAAAAGCTCAAGAGTAGCAGACGTCGCGCGACGCGGCGTTATATCCATCAGCGTAAACTTAAGGAAATATGTCACGGCGTCGACGGACTCGCATGCCGCTGCGTCGAATGTCTCGATTATAATACGTCGCCGGGAGCCGCATGACGCATGACAACCGCGCTTCACGAGTACTTTATCGATGCCTGCGCGTGCTACCCGGAGCGAACCGCGGTGATCGAGCCAGGGCATGGACACGTATCCTATCGCGCCCTCGCCGATCTTTCGGACCGCGTGCGCGACCACCTCCGCTCCCTGGGAGTCAGCGGCGGAGACCGCGTCGGGATCTACCTGCACAAGTCAGTCGACGCGGTAGCGGCGATCTACGGAATTCTCAAGGCGGGGGCGGCATACGTTCCGGTCGATCCGGGCGCGCCGCCCGCCCGGTGCGCGTATATCCTCCACAATTGCGGGGTCAAGGCCCTTATCGTGGAGGGGAGGTTCCTGGCCAGGCTGCAGACAGAGTTCGCGGCGCTCGGGCCGCTACCCAAGCTGCTGGCGCTCGACGGCACGGGCGCCGGCGCGCCGCTCAGGAAGGCGCTCGATGCCGCAGAGCCCGTGACACGGCATCCATACGACGAGGCCGCGGCGGAAGCGCACCCGCAGGACCTTGCATACATTCTCTACACGTCGGGCTCCACCGGACGGCCCAAGGGCGTCATGCTCTCGCACGAGAACGCGGTGAGCTTCGTGGACTGGTGCTCGGAGGTGTTCCAGCCCGCGCCCGAAGATGTGTTTTCCTCGCACGCACCGTTTCACTTCGACCTCTCGATCCTGGACATCCACGTCGCGTTGAAGCATGGCGCGTCGCTGGTGCTCGTGGGCGAGGATATCGGCAAGGATCCGCAGCGTCTCGCTGCTCTCATCGCGGAACAGAAGATTTCGATCTGGTACTCGGCGCCCTCGATCCTCGCCCTGCTTGCCCAGTTCGGCAATCTGTCGCGGCACGACTATTCGCGCCTGCGCCTGGTGCTGTTCGCGGGCGAGGTGTTTGCGGTGAAGCACCTGCGCTCGCTCGCGTCGCTTCTGCCCGGGCCGCGCTATTTCAATCTCTACGGTCCGACCGAGACCAACGTCTGCACGTTCCACGAGGTGCCGAGGCCCATTCCGGACGAGCGCACCACGCCGTATCCCATTGGCGCGTGCTGCTCCCACCTTGCTTGCAGGGTCGTGGACGGGAACGGGAACAGCGTGTCCCCGGGTGAAGAGGGTGAGCTGTGCGTGAGCGGGCGCGGCGTCATGCAGGGGTACTGGGCGTTGCCCGAGCAGACTGCGGGCGCGTTTCTGGTCGACGCGGCGGGCACCCGCTGGTACCGGACGGGCGACATCGTCGTCGAGTCGCCGCCGGGCGAATACGTCTATCGCGGACGGCGCGACCGCATGATCAAACGGCGGGGCTACCGCGTGGAGCTGGGCGAGATCGAGGCGGGGCTGTATCGCCATGCATCCATCAAGGAAGCCGCGGTGCTCGCTTTTCCGAACGAGGAGGGCGTGGAAGTCGTAGCGCATCTCAGCTGTCGTGAGTCGAAGCGGCCGTCGCTCGTCGAGATGAAAGGATTCTGCGCCGGGCACCTTCCCCTTTACATGATCCCCGACCGCTTCGTCTGGCACGACGCGCTGCCCAAGACTTCGACGGATAAGATCGACTACCAGCAACTGAAGGCGCTGCGCTGATGGATTTCACTCTGACCAGCGAGCAGAGATTGCTGCGGGACACCATCGTCAAATTCGCCGGCGCCGAGTTGAACAACGACCTGATCCAGCGCGATCGCGCGCAGACGTTCTCGCGCGAGCTGTGGCGCCGCTGCGCCGCGGTCGGCCTCCCCGGGCTGCCGGTGCCGGAGGAATTCGGAGGCGCCAATGCCGACCCGCTTACCTGCGCGATAGCTCTCGAGGCGCTCGGCTACGGCTGCCGTGACGGCGGACTGGTGTTCTCCCTCTGCGCGCACCTGCTCGCCTGCGTCGTGCCGGTCTGGCAGCACGGCAGCGACGAACAGAAACGTCGCTATCTCACGGGATTGTGCGACGGCACGTTGATCGGGGCGCATGCGATTACCGAGCCGGGCTCCGGCTCGGACACATTCGCGATGCGATTGCGCGCGGAGAAGACCGACGGCGGCTGGCGGCTTTCCGGCAGCAAGACTTTCATATCTAATGGGCCGGTGGCGGACGTGGTCGTCGTATTCGCGGTCACAGATCCTGGCAAGGGCTTTCACGGCGGGATCACTGCTTTTCTGGTGGAGCGCGGCACGATCGGCTTCTCGGTGGGCCAGAAGTTCGACAAGATGGGGCTGCGCACGTCACCCGTCGGAGAGTTGGTGTTTGAGGATGCGCAGGTTCCGGAAGGCGCGGTGCTCGGATCCGTCGGCGGTGGAGCGGGCGTATTCGGCACCGCCATGGAGTGGGAACGCTCGTTGCTCGTCGCCGCGCACGTCGGCACGATCGAGCGGCTCCTTGAGACATCGATCACTTATGCCCGGACGCGCTCCCAGTTCGGTCAGGTCATTGGAAAGTTCCAGGCGGTGGCGCACAAGATCGCCGACATGAAGGTTCAGCTCGAGGCGGCCAGGTTGCTGGTCTATCGCACTGCCTCGAGGCTGACCGCGTCCCGATCCGTTTCACTCGATGCGGCTATCACCAAGCTGTTCGTCAGCGAATCGCTGGTCAGAACAGCACTCGATGCGGTGCAACTGCACGGCGGCTATGGTTTCATGGAGGAATACGAAGTGGAGCGGGCGTTGCGGGATGCCGTAGGCTCCACCCTCTATTCGGGCACCAGCGAGATGCAGCGGAACATCATCGCACGTTGGCTGGGGTTGTGAAGTTGCGCGCGACGCCCCGGACACGCTCCCGCCGGTCAGGTTGCGCGGGCGGAACCACGCAAGGCGCTGTAAACGTGGAAAGTTTCACGAGCGGCGTTTGACTCGGTACGGGTGTTGCCCTACCCTAGACCCCCTACTTATCCGACAGGATTCCGATGGATACCCCCGAGACGCGCGTGGCGGAAAGATCGCTGTCGGCACCGGAGGGTCGCCGTTACGCCATCGTGCTTGCAGGCGGCTCAGGGACGCGGCTGTGGCCCTTGTCCCGGGCGACGATGCCGAAGCAACTGCTTGTCCTGAACGGCGCTGAAACCCTGCTGCAGGAAACCGCGCGCAGGGTGATGCCGATGGTGGATCCCGCGCGCGTGCTCACGGTTACGCATGCCGACCACCGGTTCGAGGTGACCGGCCAGCTGCATGCGGTGGACCCACGCCTCGCATCGGGCGTGCTGGCGGAACCGGTTGCGCGAAACACGCTGCCGGCGATTTCCTGGGCTGTCGCCCGCATTGCCCGCGAGCAGCCGGATGCGCTGATCGGCGTCTTCTCTTCCGACCACGCGGTGGCGGACGGCGCCGCCTTTCTTTCCGCATGGCAGGTCGCGGAGGAAGCGGCCGAGGCCGGATATATCGCGCTCTTCGGAATGCAGCCCACGGGGCCTGCCACCGGTTTTGGCTACATCGAGGGTGGCGCGCCGCTGCAGGCGGCCGGCCCGGGCAGCGGGCGGAGGCGGCAGGCGGCGCTCACGGTGTCGCGTTTTGTCGAGAAGCCCAGCCTCGAAAAAGCGCGCGAGTTCCTCCAGCGCGGCAACTATTTCTGGAACGGCGGCATGTTCGTGTTCCGCGCGGACCGCTTCCTGGCGACACTCGAGCGCGCCCAGCCTGCGCTGTCCGCCGCGCTCCCGGCCCTCGCGGCGGGTGACCGGCTCGCCCCCGTCGAATCGTACCGCGACTTGCCCGATACGTCGATCGACTATGGCGTGCTGGAGCATGCGGACAACGTCGCGGTGGTACCCGTCGAAATGGGGTGGAGCGATCTCGGGGGCTGGGATTCTCTTTACCAGCAGCGCGCTAAGGACGGCGACGGCAACGTGATGCAGGGCGACGTGGTGGCGGTCGGCAGCCGCAACAACCTGCTGTGGAGCGACCACGGAACCGTGGCGACGCTCGGCGTGGAGAACATGGCGGTCGTTCAGACGCGGGACGCGACGCTGGTGTGTCCGCGGGATCAGACCGCGGACCTGAAGAACCTGGTGACCCGGCTGAAGGTGAAGCACCGCCACCTGACCGAGACGCACCTGACGGTCGCGCGCCCGTGGGGCAGCTATACCACCCTGGAAGAGGGGCACCGCTACAAGATCAAGCGCATCGTGGTCAACCCCGGCGCCAAGCTCTCCATGCAGATGCACCACCACCGCTCCGAGCACTGGGTAGTGATCGCCGGAACAGCGCGCGTAGTCAACGGTGAGCAGGAGATGTTTCTCGAGGAGAACCAGTCGACCTACATTCCCAAAACGCATCGTCACCGCCTCGAAAATCCCGGAAAAATTCCACTGCAGATCATAGAGATACAGACGGGCGCTTACCTCGAGGAAGACGATATCGTGCGCTTCGGGGATATCTATGGCCGGACCTGACTGCCGAGTATTCGACACACCGTCGTGAAACAGGCGTAGTGGGCAGCTCCAGGCCGCGTCGTCCTGGCAGAACATCTTTTAAATCAAACCCCTTTTCTGCACTCGGCGTTCTTCATACTGGTGCGGAACTTGCTTGCTGGCTGCGGGGATAGACAAGCGTCCGGGGGACGATGAGACGACATGCAGCAATTGGGGTGGCGCTCGCGTTGTGGGCTTGCCTGGCAGGAGCCCAATCGACCGAGTGGAGCGCCCAACTCGCGGCGCTGGAGACCGCCGCGACGCAGGGCGACGCCCAGGCGATGACCCAGCTCGCGCAGCGGTACGAGCACGCCGAGGGCGTGCCCCGGGATTACGAGAAGGCGAACCGGCTCTATTGCAAGGCCGCGCGGGCGGGCTATATCGAGGCGCAATTCAAGCTCGGGTGGGTGTACGCCAACGGCCGGGGCGTGACGCGCGACGAGATGGCCGCCGGGGCCTTGTTCACTCTGGCCGCGAAGCAGGGGCATGACCACGCCTCCCGGCTGCTCCAGTACTTGGAGGCGCAGCCCGAGACGAAGCTGCCGCCGTGCATGTTGCCGGATCCCCCCGCGCTGGAGCAGTTGGCCGACGGGCCGGCGCGCAACCGTACCGAGATCGAGCAACTGGTGCATCAACTCGCGCCGCACTACGCCGTCGATCCCAAGCTGGTGCTGGCGGTGATGTCGACCGAGTCGTCGTTCAACCCCAGGGCGGTGTCGCCCAAGAACGCGCAGGGGCTGATGCAGCTCATACCGGAAACCGCGGAGCGCTTCGGCGTGAAGCAGGCGTTCAACCCCGCCGAGAACATCAAGGGCGGCCTCGCCTACCTGCGCTGGCTGCTGGCATTTTTCCAGGGTGACGTGTCGCTGGTGCTGGCGGCCTACAATGCCGGCGAGCGCGCGGTCGAGAAGTACCGCGGCATCCCGCCTTATGCCGAGACGCGCAACTACGTGAAGAAGATCACGAGCGTGTACCGGAACTCGACGCACCCCTTCGACTCCGGTGTCGTCGAGCCTTCGCCCCTCATGGAGAATCTGAGGCGCGCGAAAAAGTAGCACCGGCCCCGGCGCGGTCCGTCTCCGCGGCTCTTGCGGGCCGGTAATCTCGGCTCTTGTGGCACGCGCTCCCCGAGACTGCGATACTGGGCGTGTCATGAGCATCCCCTACACGCCCGCGCCGGGCGGCAGGTCCCCCGGCCCGCTCACCAATCTCAGGGTCTGGATCTTCCTGCCGGTTTTCCTCGCGGCCTGCGCGGCTTCTCTGATCTACGTGTTCTCCCGGCCCGCAGTGTACGTCGCGAGCTCGCGGGTCCAGGTCGAAGCCCTGCCGGTGCAGGGCCAGAGCGAGCCCGGGGAGCCCAACATGCTCACCGCGACGCAGGGCCTCACGAGCAGCGTCGTGCTTGACCGTACCGCGGAAATGCTGCGCGATTCGATCAAAGTGAGCGCCGAGGCGCTGCGCGGGATCGTGTCCGCCGCGCCGCTCACCGGGACCAATATTCTCGAGCTGCACGCCGAAGGCGCCGACGCCACGGTGCTGCCGCGAATTCTGACAGCATGGATAGAGTCCTATCGTATTACCCAGGAAGCGGCGTACCAGGGTTCGTCCGCTGCCGCAATCGTGGACGCGCGCAGCACGGTGGAACAGCTCAAGCAGGACATCGCCGCCCGGCGCCAGGAGGTCGATCAGTTCCGCAAGAAGCACGGAATAGTGTCGCTGGAGCGCGAGGAGCATCAGGCGGGCGCGCGCATGAAGGCGCTCAATGCGGCGCTCAACGACGCGCGCAACCGGGAGGTGGACGCGCAGGCGCGCCTCAACGCGGCGAAGGACAGCATCGCGGCCGGCAATCCCGCGCCGGGCATGGCCGAGCGCTCCATCGTAGTCGAGCTGGAAAAGCGTGTGGCCGATATACGCGAGCGAATGAAGGACCTGGAGCACGAATACACGGCCGACTACCTGGCGCTCGATCCCAAGTACAAGGCGATGCGCGCCAATCTGACGCGACTGCAGCAACAGCTCGAGCAGGAAAAGCGCGCCAGCTCGGGAAATGCCCTGCTCAAGATAGAAGAGGAAGCGGCGAGCGCGCACCAGGCGGTAGCGCGTCTGCAGCAGGAGATGGCCGAGCGCAAGCGGGACGCGCAGGAGTTTACCGCGCGGTTCGCCGAGCACGCCGAGCTCAATGCCGATCTGACCCGGACGGTGGAGGCGTACGACGCCTCCCGGGCGCGCCTTGCGGAGATGGAGAAGGCAAAGAGCAAGGCTGGCCCCAGACTGGTCGTGCTCGACGAGCCTGTCGTTCCCAGTCGTCCCGACCGCCCGAACTACCTGCTCGATGCAGCGATCTCCGTGGCGGGGGCGGGCGCGCTCGCGCTTGCGGCGGTCTGGTTTGTGGAGTTTTTTTTCCGTTCGGGCGTGCGGCGCGAGGAGCCGCCGCAGGCCCATCCCATCATCCACATCGGCTACCCAGCGGCGATCGCCGTCGATCCCGCGTCTCCGCTGCTCGGTCCGGCCGCCGCTTCGGCGCTTCCGGGAAGCGCCATGCGTCTGCTCGACGCAGCGGCCGTACAGCTTCCCCGCGAACTGTCGGTTCCCGAGGTGCGCGCGCTGTGGACGGCGGCGGCTCCGGCTGCCCGCCTCGTCATAGCCGGCCTGTTCGGGGGGCTGTCGCCCGAGGAGATCGTCGGCCTGCGCTACGAGCATCTGGACCGGGATGCGAGCGTGGTGCGTTTGCCCGACGCCGGCCGCTCCATTGCGCTGCGCGATCCGCTGAGACGGATGCTGGTCGAGGGGCGCGCCGCGGGCGGCAGCATCGGACCGCTCACGGGCGCCGGCGGCAGCATGGTTTCGCTTGCCGACGTCGAAGGGTTGGTGGCCTGTGCCGCCTGCGACGCAGGGCTGTCGAATCCCGCCGACGTCACCGCCGAAATCCTGCGCCACACCTACTTTGCGTACCTGGTCCGACAGGGAGCACGCCTCTCCGAAATCGCGGAGTTCGTCGGGCATATTCCCCCCGCGGCGTTCCGCGATTACGGCCGCCTCTCGCCGCCCGGCCCCGGGCTGCCGATGGAGGAGATAGATCCGGTGTTTCCGGCGTTGCGCGCGCTCTGATGTGACTGGCAGTACGAGCGGTAGACGGCCGCGATGCCCTCGGAGAGCCCGATCCGCGGCCGCCAGCCCAGCGCGGCGAGCTTCGAGACCTCCAGCAGCTTCCGCGGTGCGCCGTCGGGCTTCGCAGCGTCGAATTCCAGTCTGCCCGTGAAGCCGACCACGTCCATGATGGTTTCGGCGAGCTCGCGAATGGTCACGTCGGCGCCGCAGCCGATGTTGTAGAGCCCGTCGGTTACATCGTGTTCCATGAGATGCACGCAGGCGTCGGCCATGTCGTCGACGTGCAGGAACTCGCGCCGCGGCCTGCCGCTGCCCCAGACGGATAGAACCCGGTCCCCCCGCGCGCGCGCGTCGTGCGCCTTGCGGAGCAGCGCCGGCAGCACGTGGCCCGTCTCGAGATCGTAGTTGTCGTTCGGTCCGTAGAGGTTCGTGGGTTGCACCGAGACGTAGCGGGTGCCGTGCTGGAGATTGTAGGCCTCGGCGAGCTTGATTCCCGCGATCTTGGCGATCGCGTAAGGCTCATTTGTCGGCTCCAGCGGCCCCGTCAGCAAGTACTCTTCGCGCATCGGCTGCGGGCAGTCGCGCGGATAAATGCAGCTCGAGCCGAGGAACATGAGATCCTTGACGCCGGCGCCGAACGCGCCGTGCATCACGTTCAACTCGATCGCCAGGTTCTGGTAGAGGAAATCGGCGCCATAGCAGCTGTTCGCCTGTATGCCGCCCACCTTGGCGGCGGCGAGAAAGATGTAGTCGGGGCGCTCCTCCTGCATGAAGCGCGCCACCGCCGGCTGGTCGAGGAGATCGAGCTCCTGCCGCGTACGCGTGATCAGGTTGCGGTAACCCTTCGCCTCGAGGCGGCGGACGAGGGCCGAGCCCGCCATGCCGCGATGGCCGGCGACGAAGATGCGCCGTGCGAGCGGGCTATTCATGGCGATCGAACGCGCTGTAGCCGTGGCGCTTCATCAACGCGTCACGCTCGGCCGATTTCAGGTCTTCGCGCACCATCTCGGCGACCAGCTCGGCAAAGGTGATCCTGGGCCGCCAGCCCAGTTTCTCGCGCGCCTTGGTCGCATCACCGAGCAGCGTCTCGACCTCGGTGGGGCGGAAGTAGCGCGGATCGACGCGAACCACGACCTGGCCCGCTGCCGGTGTCCGGGCGCCATCAGCGACCGAATCGACGATCCCCGCCTCCTCGAAGCCGGCGCCCTGCCAGGAAAGCGCAATGCCCAGCTCCCGCGCGGCTGCCACGGCGAAGTCGCGGACGCTGTGCTGCTGCCCGGTGGCGATCACGAAGTCCTCGGGCTCCGGCTGCTGGAGAATCAGCCATTTCGCCTCGACGTAATCGCGGGAGTGGCCCCAGTCGCGCTTCGCATCCAGGTTCCCCAGGTAGAGGCAATCCTCGAGCCCGAGCTTGATGCGCGCGAGGGCGCGCGTGATCTTGCGCGTGACGAACGTCTCGCCCCGGGTCGGTGATTCGTGGTTGAACAGGATTCCATTGCACGCGTAGATCCCGTAGGCCTCGCGGTAGTTGACCGTGATCCAATGGGCGTAGAGCTTCGCCACGGCGTAGGGGCTGCGCGGATAGAAAGGTGTTGTTTCGCGCTGCGGCACCGCCTGGGCCTTGCCGAACAGCTCCGACGTGGACGCCTGGTAGAAACGGGTCTGTTGCGTCAACCCGAGAATGCGTATCGCCTCGAGCACGCGCAGCGTGCCGAGGGCGTCGGAATTCGCGGTGTATTCCGGCTCTTCGAACGAGACCGCGACGTGGCTCTGCGCCGCCAGGTTGTAGATCTCGTCGGGTTGCACCGACTGGATGATGCGCACCAGGCTGCTCGAATCGGTCATGTCGCCGTAGTGCAGCACGAAGCGCCGTTGCTTGATGTGCGGGTCCTGGTAGAGGTGGTCGATGCGGTCGGTGTTGAACAGCGACGAGCGCCGCTTTACGCCGTGTACTTCGTAGCCCTTGCGCAGGAGGAACTCGGCGAGATAGGCGCCGTCCTGTCCCGTCACCCCGGTAATCAGGGCTCGCTTGCCGCGCGCTGCAGGCATGGCCGTGTTCTCCGTCATTCGAAGCCGGCGACCTTGGCGTCTCTCAGCATTTCCCGGATGTACTGGCCCGGGATGGCGTAGGTGATCCCGCTCGGCCGGCTGATCGCCGCCTCGCGCGTGCCCTGGATGAACACGGAGTTGATGATCCCGTACACCGTTCCGTCCTCGGGATCGTAGAGCGGGCTGCCGCTGTTGCCCGGATAGGCCGTGCCGTCGAGCTGAAACACGCGGTATACGGACTCGCGGATGCGGCTGATGGATTTCGCGCTCAGGGTCCTGGCCGTGATCCCCGGCAATGCGACCGGCGTGATCGCGGCCACCATGCCGCGATGGGTCGCGGGGTGAAAGCCGAGCACCATGCCGATGGGAAATCCCGTGAATGCCAGCGTCTGGCCCTCGCGCACCTTCGCCGAGTCGCCGAGCCGCAGCGCCGGCAGCGGGTCGCCGGCGATCCTGAGAAGTGCGATGTCGTGTTCCTTATCCACTGCCACCAGGTCCGTGTTGCGCGAGGTCGGCTCGCCGCCCCGGGACACCAGCACGATCCGTGTTTCGTTGTTCGCTTCGTCGAGCGGACGCACCACGACGTGGGCATTTGTCACGACGTAACGCCCGTCCGCCACCGCGAACCCCGTGCCGGTGAACTGTACGTTCGGGCTGCGCATCTTGAGAAAGGTGCCGATGCCGACGACGGAGGGCTTGACCTGCTCTATGGTCTGCGTCAGCTCCGCGGCATGCACCCCTGCGCCAGGTGGCACGACGTACGCGCCCGCGATCGTGAGGCAGGCAGCGCGAATGAAACGCATGGCGTGAATTCGGGACACCGTGACCGCGGGCGCAGGCCTCATCGGTGGTCATTCTACGTGTTTGCCATTAAACTTGGCGCTCTTCGGGTCTGGCCCGGATCTTGCATCTGGCCGGGCCCCTGCGGGGAATCCTGAAGTCAACAATTTCGAGCGTGAAACAATGAGCGTAGTCGCGGTCGTCGGTCTGGGGTACGTGGGCTTGCCGCTTGCAGTCGAGTTCGGCAAGAAGATGAAAACGGTCGGATTCGATCTGTCGCAGGCGAAGATCGAGAGTTACCGTAAGTTCAGCGATCCAACGGGTGAAGTGCCGAGCTCGGACCTGCGCGCGGCGAGCCAGCTTACCGTGACCGCCGACCCGTCGGCGCTCGCCGACGCCGATTTCATCGTCGTCGCCGTGCCCACGCCGGTCGACGAGGCGCACCAGCCGGACCTGACGCCGCTCGAGGGTGCGAGTGAATCCGTCGGCCGGCACATGAAGCGCGGTGCGATCGTCGTCTACGAGTCCACGGTCTATCCCGGCGCCACGGAGGAAGCGTGCATACCCATTCTGGAAAAATTCTCGGGGATGCGGTGGAAGAAGGATTTCCACGTCGGGTATTCGCCCGAGCGCATCAATCCCGGCGACCGCGAGCACACACTGACGAAGATACTGAAAGTCGTCTCCGGCGACGATGCAGAAACACTCGATAAGATCGCGGCGCTCTACGAGAGCATCGTCACCGCCGGCGTGCACCGCGCCTCCAGCATCAAGGTCGCGGAGGCCGCCAAGGTAATAGAGAATACCCAGCGCGACCTCAACATCGCGCTCATGAACGAGCTTGCCATCCTCTTCGACAGGATCGGCATAGACACCCTCGAAGTGCTGCAGGCCGCCGGCACCAAGTGGAACTTCCTGCCGTTCCGGCCCGGCCTGGTCGGCGGCCACTGCATAGGCGTGGACCCGTACTACCTCACGCACAAGGCCGACAAGGTCGGTTATCACCCGCAGGTGATACTGGCAGGAAGGCGCATCAACGACGGCATGGGCAAGTTCATCGCCGAGCAGACCGTCAAGCACATGATACGCAACGGCTCGCCGGTCAAGGGATCGAAGGTCAATGTCCTGGGGCTCACCTTCAAGGAGAACTGCCCGGACATCCGCAACACGCGGGTGATCGACGTCATACACGAGCTGCGGTCCTACGGTATCGAGGTCCACGTGCACGACCCGGTTTCGGACGCCGGGGAGGCGCGCCACGAGTACGGGATAGAGGTCGAGACGTGGGATTCGCTACCCCGCGCCAGCGCACTGGTGGTGGCGGTCGCTCACCGCGAATTCGTGGCGAGGCCGCTCGCCGACTTCGTCAGCAAGATTGCCGAGGGCGGGTGCTTCATCGACGTGAAATGCCAGTTCGATCTGGCCGCGCTGCGCAAGGCGGGGCTCACCGTCTGGAGGCTGTAAAATCCCCCGCTCGCTATGTTCCTCTGCTCACCGCCCCCTTTGACAAAAGGGGGCAGGCCTGAGACGCACTGTCTCGCGCCGAACACCGGGGGATTGTTCCTTCAGTCATTTCCTGGCCTGCCGTAATACCCGGATATGTCGACCGTGCGATTTGTCGCATTTTCTCGATCGGGTGTCATGAAATCGACGCGGCTGCTGAAGTTCAAGCGTCAAAAGTCACCATGCAGGGCGGTATTATTACCTAACTAGCTGATAGACAATAACTTAAGTTCCGCGTTTCGGCGCATGTCCCGGTGGCACGCGCCTTGCGAAGAACTCGCCCGCATGATTCCCATATTCAACCACTACGTCCCCGGCAGGCTGATCTTCCTGGCGGGACTGGAAGCGGTGGTGTTGCTGCTCGCGGCGTATGTGGGGATTTCCCTGCATTTCGCGGACCCCGGGGCGGGGGTGTCCGGCGCCCTGGCGGCAGCGCCGACCCACGCCCTGTTCTTTGCCTGCGGCATGTTGATCGTCATGTCTGGCATGGGCCTCTACCAGCCAGACCTCTGGCAAAGTGGGCAGTCCGTGGGCGTGCGGCTGGTCGCCGCATTCCTCCTGGGATTCCTGGTGACGGGCCTGGTTTCGTATGTCGTACCTTCGCTGTATCTCGAGCCGCACCAGATCGCGGGCGTGGTGGTGCTCGCCCTCGCCGGCACCGCGCTGGTGCGCACCGCCTTCCACAAGTGGAGCAATTTGGGCGTGTTCAAGTCACGGGTGCTGGTGCTCGGCACGGGCTCGCGCGTGATGCGGCTCGCCGAGTTCGCCCAGCGCAATCCCAACCACGTGATCGTCGGCTACGTATCGCTGCAGCAGCCGTCGAAGCACTACATCCCGCTGCCCCACGTTCTGCCGATGGAGCCCGGCGAATCCCTCCTCTCCGTGGTGCAGAAGCACGGGATCGATGAGATCGTGATCGCCGTGCGCGACCGGCGCGGCGGAGGATTCCCGGTGCAGCAGCTGCTGGAATGCCGGCTGAAGGGCGTGAAGGTCACGGAGCTCGCATCGTTCTTCGAGCGCGAGCACCGCCAGATGCTGCTCGAGTCCCTCAACCCGAGCTGGATGGTCCTGGGCGACGGTTTCCGCCAGAGCCTCGCGCGGCAGATCGTGAAGCGCGCGTTCGACCTGGCCGCGAGCCTTGCGTTGCTCGTCATCGCGGCGCCCGTCATGCTGCTCACCGCGGTGTGCATCTCCCTCGAGGGCGGCCTGCCGATACTTTACCGGCAGGCGCGGGTCGGCGAAGGCGGACGCACGTTTACGCTCTACAAGTTCCGGAGCATGAAGAACGACGCGGAGCACGACGGTACGCCGCGCTGGGCTGCCACGGACGATGACCGTGCCACGTGCGTCGGGCGCGTCATCCGCAAGCTCCGCATCGACGAGCTGCCCCAGATCGTGAACGTGCTGAAGGGGGACATGAGCTTCGTCGGGCCGCGCCCGGAGCGCCCGTATTTCGTGGACCAGCTTTCCGGGCAGATTCCGTACTATGCGCTGCGCCACGCAGTGAAGCCGGGCATCACGGGCTGGGCGCAGGTGCGCTATCCCTACGGGGCGTCGGTCGACGACTCGGTGGAGAAGCTCCAGTACGACCTGTACTACGTGAAGAATCACGGCCTGTTCCTCGATATCATGATCCTGATCGACACGGTGCAGGTCGTGTTGTGGGGCAAGGGCGCGCGCTAGGAACATAGGTGGATTCGCCGGGTCGATGTCATAATAGTCGGCCAATAAGGGCCCCGTTCTGACCACCTTGTTACAGATTCGCCGACGGTTTTACTTAAGGAATATGCCGGCAGAGCCGGCATATTCCTCGCGCTGATGTCGATATCCGTCGGGACGGTATGCTACGCCGCTGCTGCAGCGGCGTTTCTTTTTCTGTCAGTGCTGCTTGTAACGAGCTGGCGCGGCCGCCTCCCGGGCATGATCCTCGCCGCGGGTAGCCTCGTCATGGTGCTGTGGGCGGCGGCCGCGGCGTACCTGGTCGGGCGACCCGGACATACCCTGCTCGCGGCGCACGTGCTCGAGATCCTGCGGAGCGCGATCTGGCTCGCGCTGCTCCTGGTGTTGCTCGGGTACTGCACCCGCAATCTGCAGCCGCTACGCATCGCCGCAGTCGGCATCGGGGCATTGTGCGCGGCGGCCCTCATCGCAACCTTCTATGCCGGCGGAGTGCTGCCGGACCGGTCGAGCGCGTTCGGCGTATACGCGCGCCTGGCGCTGGCGCTCTCCGGCCTCGTGCTGGTGGAGCAGCTCTACCGCAACGTCCAGCCGCAGCAGCGCTGGGGCATCAAGTTCCTGTGCCTGGGGCTGGGGGGCATCTTCGCCAGCGATTTCTACCTGTACTCGGACACGCTGCTGTTCCGCCGCGTGGATGACGACATCTGGGCGGCGCGCGGTGCGATCGACGCGCTTGTGGTGCCGTTCCTCGCGGTGGCGACCGCGCGCAACCCCACGCTGTCGCTCGACGTGACCATTTCCCGCCGGGTGGTGTTCCACTCCGCGGCGATGCTGGGCGCGGCGACGTACCTGCTGGTGATGGCGCTTGCGGGCTACTACATCCGGTATTTCGGCGGCACGTGGGGCACCGTGCTGCAGTTGACGTTTCTGTTCGGCGCCGCGATGCTGCTCGTCGCGATCATGTTCTCGGGTACTCTGCGCTCCCAGCTCCGAGTGTTCGTCAGCAAGAATTTCTTCAGCTACCGCTACGACTATCGCGAGGAATGGCTGCGCTTTACCCGCAGGCTGTCGGAGGACGAGCTGGGAACCGACCTGCGCGGGCGCTCCATCCATGCGATCGCCGAGCTGGTCGACAGCCCGGGCGGCGCGCTGTGGCTCACGCCGGAAGCGGGCGCTTTCGAGCGGGTCGCGCACTGGAACATGCCTGCCGAGGCCGGGAGCGTGCCCGCCGGCAGTCCGTTCGCCCGGTTCCTGGAGAGTCGTCAGTGGGTGATCGACCTGGACGAGTACGCGCGGCAGCCCGAGCTGTACGAAGGCGCGGACATCCCGGAAGCGATACGCTCGATACCGCAGGCGTGGATCGTGGTCCCGCTCATGCTCCACGAGCGGCTGCTCGGATTCGTGGTGCTCGCGCGCTCCCGCGGCCGGGTGAATCTCAACTGGGAAGTGAACGATCTGCTGAAGACTGCCGGCCAGCAGGCTGCGAGCTACCTCGCGCAGCTCGAAGCCGCGAGGGCGCTGCTGGTGGCGCGCCAGTTCGAGTCCTTCAATCGCATGTCCGCCTTCGTCGTCCACGATCTCAAGAATCTCGTGGCGCAGCTATCCCTCCTCTCGTCGAACGCGGTCCGGCACAAGCACGATCCCGCGTTCCAGGAGGACATGCTGGAAACGATCGCCCACTCGGTCGACAAGATGAGCCGGCTCCTGTTCCAGCTGCGCGGGGGCTACACCCTGGAGCCGCCCGCGCCGGTCGCGCTCGACGAGGTGCTGCACCAGGCGGTCGCCGCCCGCTCCAGCTCGCGACCCGCTCCCCGGCTGGAGGTTTGCGACGGCGTGGCGACCGTGGTCGCCCACCGCGTGCGGCTCGAGCGCGTGATCGGGCACTTGATCCAGAACGCCATCGAAGCGACGCCGACCGAAGGGAGTGTGGCGGTACGGCTTTTGCGGCAAAATAGCTCCGCCGTTATCGAGATTGCGGATACCGGGTGCGGGATGAGCGAGCAGTTCGTGCGCGACCGGTTGTTCAGGCCCTTCGAGTCGACCAAGGCCGCCGGGATGGGAATAGGCACTTACGAAACCGAGCAGTACGTGAAGGAGCTGGGCGGCAGGATAGAAGTGGAGAGCCGGGAAGCGAGGGGCACCGTCTTCCGCATCCGGCTGCCGCTGCACGTGCCCGTGCATGCGGAGCGCGGCAGCGCAGATGCCGGGGTGCGCGGGCACGACGAGGTGGGGGGGGCGGCTTGAGCAAGGACGGAAAGGTGCTCCTGATCGTCGAGGACGATCCCGGGCTGCAGAAGCAGATGCGCTGGAGCTTCGACGCGCACGAGACGCTGGTCGCGGGCGACCGCGAAAGCGCGCTCGCGTTGCTGCGCCGGCACGAGCCGCCGGTCGTCACGCTCGATCTGGGTCTGCCGCCGGACGCTGACGGCGCGTCGGAAGGCCTTGCCACGCTCGAGCAGATGCTCGCACTGGTTCCCGACACCAAGGTGATCGTGGTGACCGGCAACCAGGACCGGGCCAACGCGGTGAGAGCGGTCGGCCTGGGCGCCTACGATTTCTACCAGAAGCCGTTCGAGCCGCAGTTGCTGGGCCTCGTGGTGGAGCGGGCGTTTCGCCTGCACGCGCTGCAGCAGGAGAACCGCCAGTTGCGGCAATCCCAGGAATCCCCGTCGCTCGGCATCATCTCGCGCGACCCGGCGATGCTCAAGGTGTGCCGCAACGTGGAAAAGGTGGCGCCTTCGGATGCCACCGTGCTGGTGGTCGGGGAGTCCGGCACCGGCAAGGAATTGCTGGCGAAGGGCCTGCATCAGCTCTCCCCGCGCGCGGCCAAGCGCTTCGTGGCCATCAACTGCGCGGCCATACCCGAGAACCTCCTCGAGTCGGAGCTCTTTGGCTACGAAAAAGGGGCGTTCACCGGAGCGACGAAACAGACCAGGGGCAAGATCGAGTTCGCCGACGGCGGGACGTTCTTCCTCGACGAAGTGGGAGACCTCTCGCTGCCCCTGCAGGCGAAGCTCCTGCGCTTTCTGCAGGAGCGCGTGCTCGAGCGCGTCGGCGGGCGCGAGGAGATCGCAGTGGACGTGCGCATCGTGTGCGCGACCCATCGGAACCTGAAGGCACTGATCGTGGAGGGCCGGTTCCGGGAAGACCTCTATTACCGCCTGAGCGAGATCGTGGTCGCCATTCCGCCGCTGCGCGAGCGTCCGGGCGACGCGACGCTGCTCGCGCACGCGTTCGTGCGCAAGTTCGGCGAACAGGAAGGGCGGCAGCTGCTCGGCTTCAAGCAGGACGCGCTCGACGCCATCGAAGCCTATTCGTGGCCGGGCAACGTGAGGGAGATGGAGAATTTCGTCAAGCGCGCCGTGATCATGTCGGAAGGCGCCCAGATCACCGCCGCCGACCTCGGGCTGGCCGCGCCCACCGGCACGCCGGAGCCCGTCAACCTGCGCGAGGTGCGCGACGAGGCGGAGCGCAAGGCGATCCTGAGAGTGCTCTCCCGCGTGGACGGCAACGTGGCCGACGCGGCGCAACTGCTCGGCGTGAGCCGGCCGACGCTCTACAACCTCATCAACCGCTACGGATTGAAGCAACCCGGCTCGCTCAAGCCCGAAGAATAGCGAACAAAAAAGGCACGGCCCCTGGCCGTGCCTTTTGTCCGAACGATCGCCGGATAGCGCTGGCTGCCTGCGCCCGTGCTGCGCGCCGCCGGCCGCCGACTACCAGCCCGAAGAGCCCGAGGCCCGGCAGCGCCACGGTGACAGGTTCCGGCACTTTCACGGCGCTGGTGGCGGTGATCGCAGGCTCTCCACGGTATCGCATGCCGCAAGCCCGACCGGGATGGCGGCAGCCGGCACCGTGCAGGCGAAGCTGCGGACAGCCCGCAAGACTGTGGACCAGCTCACGTTCATAAGATTGACCCGGGAGCCCCTTATAGTTATGCGCGTCGTCTCATAGAGGGGGCTGGCATGGCAAGTTGCGTGCCATGAGCCATGAGCCAGGGTGCCAAGGTCCGAAAGCGGTGTTAAGTCACGGAATCGAGCGGAAAGAAAGACCCCGAAGGCTGGCCCGGAACTTGCTGCAAGTGAACGCGCAGGCAAATCACGGGATGAGCAAATGAAAGTTCAACTATCCACGGAAAGATCGAAGCAACTGGCAGAGCAGCACGGGTGGTCTCTGGCCTACGCGCAAGGCAGTGTAGACGGTGAAACCTCCCGCCGGCTCGGCAAAACACCCGCGCTGCACGCGCTGGTCGGGATAGATGAGTATTCCCTTGGTTTTCGCGCCGGCTATTTCGAGCGCCAGAATCTCGACGCTCGCGTCGGACGACCGGAAACCCCGGCCAGAGTCGTCGGCCAGATCGGGGCGGGTTGATCCGCGGCAATCCTCGGCCCGTACCGGGCGCCTTGCAGGCAATGGTGTAGGAATATCGACGGTAACGTCGAGCGGACGACGTTTCGGCATTTGTTCACAGAGTTTCGCTAGAAATATCCTTCGCGCTTTTTCCGTTCCATCGAGCCGGCCTGGTTGCCGTCGATCAGGCGTCCGGCACGCTCGGAAGTCCGTGCCCGCGCCAGTTCTACCACGAGCCCAGCGTCCGGAACCGCACCTGCTTCATGACCGGGGTTTCCCCGGGTTCGAGCGGCATCCGCCCTGTACGCGGGTTTGCTAAACTTCATTCCCGGGCCAGTTTGGGGGGTTGCCCGTTTTCTCAAGCAGGTTGGATAGCCGTATGATGAAATCCCGGCCGGCGCTTGGCCGCGCCATCCGCATCGCAGGGCTGTGCCTGACCGCTTTCCTTGCCGGAGGCTGCAAGGAAAAGGCGCCGGCGATCGAGCAGGTGCTGGTCCAGGCGGAGCAGGAGCGTGCCAAGGGCAGGCACGAGGCCGCCATCATCCGTCTCAAGAACGTGGTGCAGAAAGCGCCGGAGCATGCCGAGGCGCGCTACCGGCTGGGCCTGGCGTACCTCGATACTGCGGACTATGCGTCGGCGGAGAAAGAGCTGCGCCGGGCGCTGGAGTTGCGCTACGACCCCGTGCGGGTCACCGTTCCGCTCGCCAGGGCGTTGATCGGGATGGGGGAATTCCAGAAGGCTTACGACCAGATCAAGCCCCCGGCCGGGGCAGACGCCAGGATGGAGGCCGAGATCCTCGGTCTCCGGGGAATGGCGGCCGTCGCGTTGCGGCGCGACACGGAGGCGCGCGAGCTGTTCGAGCAGGCGCTCGCGAAGCAACCCGGCCTCCCCGATGCCCTCCTCGGCCAGGCGCGACTTGCCATGGGTGAGAAGAAACTGGATGCAGCGGCTGCCTTGATAGAGCGCGCCATTGCGGCCGCTCCGCGCAGCGTCGAAGCCTGGCTCATGAAAGGAGATCTCAACCGGGTCCTGGGGAAAGGGGATCCGGCTGCGGACTACCGCAAGGTCCTGGAGCTGAGCCCGGCCAACGTGCCGGCGCGGCTCAACCTGATTTCACTGGAACTGGCCGCGAACAACCTCCATGCGGCGGAAAAGCTGCTCGCCGAGGCGCGCAAGCTCGCACCCCGGAATACCCTGGTCAAGTACATGGAAGCGCTCGTCGAGTTCCGCAAGAAGAACCATCCCGCGGCTCGTGAGGCGGTGTTGCAGGTGCTCAAGGTGGCGCCCAACCACCAGCCCGCCGTGATGCTCGCCGGTGCGATCGAGTACGCGCTGGGCTCGCACGTCCAGGCCCAGACCTATCTCACGCGCGCCGTCGAGCGCGCGCCCGGCAATCTCTACGCCCGGCGGCTGCTCGTTTCCTCGCTCGCGAAATCCGGGCAGACGCAGCGCGCGCTCGAAATGCTGACGCCGGGGCTCACACAGGCGCCCGACGACCCCGTTCTGCTGGGCATGGCCGGAGAGCTGGCCATGCAGGGCAACGATTTCGCGAAGGCGCGCCAGTACTTCGAGAAGGCCGCGAAGCTGGATCCCAAGAGCGTTGGCGCGCGCACCGGGCTCGCGGTCAGTCGCCTGGCGTCCGGAGACGCGGACAGCGGGCTTGCCGATCTGGAGGCCGCGACGCAGCTCGATTCCGGCAAGCATCACGCGGACGTCCTGCTGATTGCCACGCACCTCCAGCAGTCCCGCTACGACCAGGCGTTGAAGGCGAGCCAGTCGCTGGAAAAGAAGCAGCCCAATAATCCGCTGACCTACAACCTCAAGGCCGCCGCGTACCTCGGCAAGAAGGACGTCAAATCGGCCCGCCGGGAGCTGGAACGCGCCCTCGAGCTGCAGCCGGCCTATCTGCCTGCCGCGCTGAATCTCGCGCAGCTCGACCTTCAGGACAAGAATCCAAAGGAGGCGCGCCGCCGGCTCGAAGCGATAGTGGAAAGAGAACCGAACAACGCGCAGGGGCTGCTCGCCCTTGCCAGCCTCGGGCCCCGTCTGGGCGCCTCCTCGAAGGAGCAAGTGCAATGGCTGGAGCGCGCCGTGCGCGCGAGTCCCGGCACGGCGCAGCCCAGGCTGATGCTGGCGCGTTTCCACCTCCAGGCCGGAGAGCCGAAAAAGGCGCTGGAGGTCGCGCAACAGGCTGGGGCGGCCAGCCCGGACAACCCGGAAGTGCTCGAAGCGCTGGGGTCGATACAGCTCGCTGCGGGAGAAAGGCACCAGGCCCTCGCCACCTACACGAAGCTCGTGGGCGTGCAGCCGAAGTCGCCCGCCGCGCTCTTTCGTCTCGCCACGGCCCAGTCGGCCAATGCGGATGCCGCGGGCGCAACCGGTTCGCTGCGCAAGGCGCTCGCGCTCAAGCCCGATTTCGCCGAGGCGCAGGCGTTTCTCGTCGAGCTCGAGACGCGGGCGGGCCGCTATGCCGAGGCGCTGGCGATCGCCCGCCAGCTCCAGAAGCAGGCGGCCAGATCGCCCCTGGGCCACGTTCTCGAGGGCGACGTGCTGATGGCGGACAAGAAATACCCGCAGGCGGTAAAGGTCTACGAGACGGCCTACGGCATGGCGAAGAGCGGGACCGTCGCGATGAAGCTGCACGCGGCGTACCGGGATGCGGGCAAGCCGGACGAAGGGGAAGCCCGTCTCGCCGACTGGCTAAAGGCATCACCCGATGATGTAGCCGTGCGGCTGTATTCCGCCGACGTCAGCCTGAAGGCCGGGCGCTACCGCAACGCGATCGAGCAATACGAGTGGCTGCAGCAGAAGCAGCCGGAGAACATCGTGGTGCTGAACAACCTCGCGTGGGCCTATCAGCAGGTGAAGGACAAGCGGGCGCTGGAGACCGCCGAACGCGCCTACAAGCTCACGCCCGATAATCCGGCAGTGGCCGATACCCTGGGTTGGATCCTGGTCGAGCAGGGCAACGCAACGCGCGCCGTCCAGCTGCTGCAGAAGGCCGTCTCGGCCGCGCCCAAGGCTCCCTCGATTCGCTACCACCTCGCGCAGGCCTGGTTCAAGGCGGGCGACAAGGCGAAGGCCCGCGATGAGCTGGAAGGACTGCTGTCGGTGGGGACCAGGTTTCCGGAGGAGAAAGAAGCGTCGACTCTGCTCAGGCAATTGCGACAGTAGAGGCGCCGGGCTGACCGCGGGCTTCGCTTGCCCTCACAGGGCAACGGCGAGCGCGCCGCCGTTACGGGCATTACACGACCCGCACCTTACGTTCTCGCGCCCGAGGAATAGAGCTGGGTTGCCCCCGCGCGATTTCCGCGGCGATGACGCGATAGAGGGGCCGGACTATGAAGCCCAGGTTTCCGATGGTCTCGGTCGCGCTCAGCATCGAAGGAAGACGCTGGCCGCGATGCTCTATCGGGGCGCCGATCGTATCGATCTTGACGCCCAGTCTGCGCAGGTGCCTGACCAGACGCGCCTCCGTCAGGATGAACAGGGTATCGATGCCGTTCACGCGCGCGAGCTCGATAGTGCCGAGGTAGAGACCGGCCAGAATGTAGGGAAAGCGCGGGCGGAACAGCGTATTGAAGCTCTGGATCAGCCCCGTCGCTGATTGTTCTTCGCCCTTCCGATTGCGGAACTTCCTCAGGACTGCAAGGCGCCCGAATTCGCCGATGACATCGCGCGGCAGCGCCGCCGAATCGACGATGGAGCGATCCAGGGTCGCGGCGCAGGCTTTCTCGAAAGGAAGCGGCTCATCGGGCGCTTCGGGGCGAGTCAGAACGAGACGCGTGCACCCCATGAATTCTCCGACTTTCGTGCTGCGTATGAGGAGGTGCAGCGAATGAGCGTCGTACTCGTCTTCCTCTCTCCCGCTCGGTCGAACGGGCTCCCACTTCAGCTCCTCGCAATAGACCTGATGCCGCAGGCGATAGACCTCATCTTTCAGAGCGTCCGAATACGCCGGAACTATCTCGAAATGCTGCTCGAAAACTTTACCGAGATTGAATATCTCCGGCAGAAACATGCCGCACTTCCCCTTCCGGTATCGTGTCTGGCGCGGTTGCGATGCGGCCGCTACTGGAGTCTTTGCAGGTAGTCCTTGGTGAACATCCGGTCGGGGAGGTCGCGCAGCTTCATCTCCGAATACTCGAGCACGGATTCTTCGCCTTTGCGCAGCGCGTCCTCCATGATGAGGCGGGTTGGCCGCTGCTTTCCCAGCACGGTCTTGTAATTCTCATAGCGCGCCGTCTTCAGCAGTCGATTGGACAGGGAATAGAACTCCGCGCGGTGAGGCCAGAAATTGGATTGCTTTACCCAGTAGATAACCTTCTGGTAGGTTACACCGCGATCGACCGCGGTGAGCTCCAGCACGTGATACGGTTCACCGCCTATGGTGTCGGTGCGCACGATCTTCGGATTGTAGTCGCCGCTGAAGTTCGACCGCGCCAGATCGCCGTTGGCGACCTGGCCGGTGAGGCGTTGGGATAGCGCCAGACGCACCGGCTGCGAGATGTTGGGCATGAATACCCACAGGTCGCGGCCCTTCATGAGCATGACCTGCCCGCGCTCCGAAGCGGGTTCGGTGATCTGCACGACCGTGTTTTCATTGCCCTTGCTGAGGATGCGATACCTGCGAACCTCCGCCGCTTCACCCGTGGCCGCTGTTTCGATCTTTACATCGACCTGGAACCCCTCGCTCGGAAAGCGTATCTGATCCGACTTTTCCACTATACTTCTCGCAAGGTCGTCCTCGGCAGCTTCGGAGACCTGTGGAAACTGCCCGACGAGGGACAGCAGGCCCACGATCAACGTGCGCATCAAGAAATGTCTTCGCATATATGGCGATTGCGTATCGGAAGTAGGGGAGAAGGGAGAAGACGTGTATGAGCCTTGCGAACGTAGTTCAAATCGAAAACGTAACCAAATCCTACCAGATGGGCGACCAGCTCGTCCATGCGCTCAAAGACATCACGCTCAACATCGAAGACGGGGTCTTTCTCGCCATCGCCGGCCCGTCCGGCAGCGGCAAATCGACGCTGCTCAATATGATGGGCTGCATCGATACGCCATCGACCGGCAAGCTCTACATTGACGGGCAGGATGTCACCGGGAAAACCCCCGACCAGCTCGCCGAGCTCAGGGCGCGGACCATCGGCTTCATCTTTCAGACCTTCAACCTGCTGCCGGTACTGTCGGCGGCGGAAAACGTCGAATATCCCCTGCTGCGGCTGAAGGAGATAAGCCCCGCCGAGCGCCGCGAGCGGGTCGCGAAGTATCTCGCCATCGTCGGCCTGGAGAAGTACGCCGGCCGTCGTCCCAACCAGTTGAGCGGCGGCCAGCGGCAGCGGGTGGCGATCGCCCGCGCGCTGGCGACGCACCCCAAGATCGTGCTGGCGGACGAGCCGACCGCCAATCTGGACCACAAGACCGGCTCGGGCATCCTGCAACTGATGAAAGACAGCAATCGCTTCTACAAGACCACGTTCATCTTTTCCACCCACGATCGGCGCGTCATGGACATGGCGGACCGGCTGGTCCAGGTCGAGGACGGCGAGATCCGCATGTTCGGCATCAAGGGGGCGAACAAATGGCTGATGGTGAACGAGCGCATGGGCACCATGGAAGACGCCCCGATCGTGGAAGGGAATCTGATCTAGGAGGCTATGAACAAGGGGGCAAGCCCCCTTGTGATCCCCCAACTTCAGGGGGAACCTGCAACTGACTTCGCGAATTCGGACACTTGTTCATAGGTTCCCCTGAGAGAATCCGGGCCTGAAAGAAAAACGGCGAAGTCGCCTGCGACTCCGCCGTTCTTCAGGGCTATTCGACTTTCAGGCTGGATTCACAGCCTGAGAAGCCGAACTTCCATCAGGCAGCAGGCTGCTTCTTGCTCCGCCGGGTAGAGAATCCCAGGCCGGCCAGGCCGATACCCAGCAGCGCAAGCGACGCTGGTTCGGGCACGACGGGGGTGTTGTTGAAGTCCACCCCGCCCGAAGCCGAAGTGACTGCGCAAACCGTCGGTCCCGCGTTGCAAACAAGGCCTTGCCCGGTATTGTTGAACTCGCCGAACGCCAGGCTGTAGAAGGGGGTCGGCTCGGCGAAATAGGCATCGCCTACCCCGCTAGTGCAAAGCGGTCCCGGAATTGGGAAGCCGCCTACCGTAGCCGTACCCGCACCCGTACAGATCCCGAATGCGGATATCGAGTTCAGGAACACGCCCCCAAGGGTGTTGAAACCAGCCGTGCCGGCGATCGTGCCCGCGGAGAACCCGAGCACGATATCGTCGGCCGTGACTCCGCCGACGATTGCCGGGGCGGCCAGAGTCGCCGGGGTGAAGGTTGTGTTAGTGCCCGGATCAGCCAACAGCAGGAAATCCAGCGAATCGATGTTGTATACGGCCCCGGGCTGACCGGCAGTTCCGCTCGCAAGCGACAGATCTATCGAGTAGGTCAGGTAAAGATTGTAGTCGACCAACAACCCGGTCGATAGGGGGCTTAAGGCCGACGCGTTGAGCGTAAAGGCCGTGAACTGAAGGTAACCCGTAGCAGTAGCATCGTTTCCCGCAATCAGAATCCGTTCCGATGAAGTGCCCTGGATAAAGTCCGCGACAAAAGGAGCGGTGGCGAAAATATTTCCAGGAATGGCAGTTGGATCAATGGTGAACTGAGGCGCTGCAGCTGCCTGGCTGGCGACGCCCATTGCGAGCACGGCCCCAACGGCGGTTGCCATTACTGTCTTACCTAGATTGATTGATTTCATACTCTGTTATCTCCGAAGTTTGTATCTGTTGGTTCCGTGTCGGCATCAGCTGCCTTACGCCTCCTCTATAAGCACAATTCGGGCCAGAATCATATTTCTTTTTGTAATCAAAGTGGTATTGGATTAACCCCGATCTTCATCATGGGGCTGTGTAAAGTTTTCTGACAAACTCCCCCAATCCAATGGGCCGCCGGATCACTTACCTATTGATTATTTTACCTTTTGAGGCGAGCCGCCCTGTAAAATTTTTCGACAACGCGGGTATTCCAACAAAATAGTAATGTTTTCAAGCTATTGTGATCGGCCGGCCTGGATGTGGCGTGAGGGGGGCTGAGCATCGGGGGACCAGCTGAAATTGAGCGCGCGAGTGGGTAACATCATTCGCATGCCGAGACTGGCCTTCGTCCCCATCATACTCCGGGAGTTGCTGGGCAAGCGCACCCTGCCCAGGGAACCCGAACCCGATCTCGTCATGCAGGACGAGGAGCAGGTGAAGGCCTATACGCTGGCTGGGCGCATCGACGGCGTAATGTCGGCCGCCTACCTGTTTCATAGCGCACAGGCTTCCTCGGTCATTTGCGGTGCGCACCGCGTCATCGATCTGGGATGCGGCCCGGCAACACAACTGGCGCAGATCGCGTCGTTGAACCCGGAGAGCGAATTCGTCGGCATCGATCTTTCTCCGACGATGCTGGAGAGTGCCCGCGACCATGTTGCCGCGAGCGGCCTGCAGAACATCAGTTTTGCCCAGGGCGACATAACGAACCTGTCCCAGATCGACGATCATTCGGCCGACGCCGTCATCAGCATGATGACGCTGCACCACCTTCCCACGCGTGACCATCTTGCCGCCTGTTTTCGGGAAATATCGAGGGTGCTGAAACCCGGGGGTGCGGTCTATCTGACGGATTTCGGGCGGCTCAAGTCGCTCAAGTCGGTCATTCAGTTCGCGTACATGAACACAGCCAATCAGCCGCACATTTTTACGCTCGATTTCGAACGGTCTCTCAGGGCGGCGTTCCTGTACGAGGAATTCGTGGAGACGGCCGGGAGGTATCTGCCGGGCTCCGTGCGACCGTACAGCACCTTCATCGTGCCGCTGCTCGTGATCCTGCGTACTCCGCCCCGGGCCATGCCCCGGGACGTTGCCTCACGACTGAATCAACTGAGGAAGGCTCTGCCGCAAGCCTACCGGCGCGACCTGGAGGACTTGCGGCTGTTCTTTCGGCAGGGCGGCCTCTCGGCAGATCCTTTCAGCGCCTCCTAGTCGTACTGTGTCACGCACGCTTCTTCACCGACCCGCAGCGCGGGCATCGCAGGAGGCGACGAGCGAATGCTGTGCTGAGGAGATAGCGCAGCGTGGGAATCGAATCGGGGACGTGGCGTTGTGCTCGACCGGCTGCCGCGAGGTTGGTAATCCGCGGGTAAGGCAGCCGCTTGTAGTCGAGTGGCGTTTTTTTGGAGGCCTTCTTCAGACTTCTGAAGGCTGGACCCCGTTGCGGTCCTTAGAGGCCGCCGCATGGGACCGAGAATAACCAGCACATCAGTGGCCTACTGCGTATTTGTGTTGTTCGTGCTGGCGTGCTTTAAACACCGGGCTACACCTTCGATTATCTCCTCCCATGTCTGGTTTGGGCTGCGCTCGAAGCGCGTAATTGAAGGGTGCCACGGGTCGCGGCCGCTGCCGAAGGTCTTCCAATCCGGCCCATAGCTCATCTGCCAGGTCTCGACTCCGAGCGCGCCCGACAGCACACTCACAGCGGTAGGCGCCGAGATTACCAGGTCCAGCGCCTTGGTCAGCGCCGCCGCTTCGTCAATGTCATCGAAGAGGTCCACCTCCGGAAAAGTGTGAAGCGACACACCGAACTGCGCCCTCCCCCGCGCCAACTCCTCGGTGCATTCGTCATACTGCAGCGATACGAAATGCACCCCGTTTACGGCAAAAATCGGCCCCCACTGCTCGATCCGCGTGCAGGATTGTGCACGTATTCCAAAGAGGTTATTGCTGCGCCACGAGAATCCGACCTTCAGGCCAGTGCCCAACTTATCGAGCCTCTGGCGCCAATACGCTACCCGTCCCATGTGGGCCGTAAGGTATCCGTGTTTGCTGGGGAAACTTTCCAGCGTCGAGCGAAAAAACCGCCCCAAGCTTCCAGCGGCCACTTGATAGTCTATATCCAATAACGTTCGTGGGTCGGGCGGATCGGTGCGCGCTACCATCAGTGCATCTGGAAATGAGCGCTTGAACAGCGCTAGGAGCTTGGGCGCACATTCCACTACGACCGTGGCCGAACGCTGCAACAGGTCCGGCAACATACTCGCAAACAGCAGTTCGTCGCCGATTCCTTGCTCCATCCACACCAGCACGCGATGCCCACCGATATTCTGGCCCTCCCAGTATCGTTGCGGGAAGACGCGTCGCGCGTATCCTGCCCCCGGCCCGAAACGATATTCGTATTCCTGCCACCCATGGTCGAACGCCCCCACAAGTAGAAGTGTGGATCCGTGGTTCGACCGAAATTTGGCGTTGGCCGGGTCGATTTCGATTGCGCGCCGATAGCAAGCGATGGCTTCATCGAACTTGCCGCACTCCGTGAGAGCGACCGCCAGGTTGTTATGCGCTGACGCAAAGTTTGGTTTGAGCTCGATTGCGCGCCGATAGCAAGCGATGGCTTCATCGGACCTATTCTCCGCCGCGAACACGCCGCCGAGAGTGTTGTGCGCCTTGAAATTGCCCGGATCGAGCGCTATCGCGCGCCGGAGGCTTACGGTTGCCTGGTCGAAATGTCCAAACGCGTGCAGAGCGATGCCAAGATTGCAGAGTGTTTCGGAATTGTCCGAGCGGAGCGCGAGTGCGTGTCTAAAGGCTGCAATGGCTCCCTCGTACTTGCCGCAGCCCATGAGCGTGAGCCCGAGATTGTTATGGAAGGAGGGGGTCTTTTGATCAATCTTGATCGCCCGCTGCAACATATCAATGGCAGTATCGTACTGCTGAGTATGACAAGCGACTACCCCGAGTAGGTTCAGGGCGTTTGCATTCCGCGGATCTGCCGCAGCAAGTGTGCGCAAGAGCTGTTCCGCCTCCGCAAAACGTCCGGTCTGAATTTCGCGCAAGGCCTGCGTCATCAACGCAGATTGTGTGTGGCGCTGGTTCGATGTGATTCGACTTGCCAGTTTGTCACCTATCCGTATGCGGTTGGCGAACGCACGCTGACAGCAGAAAGCTAGGCCGCTATTGATCGAGGATGATACCCGATAGCGGCTGCGGGTCGTAATGCCAAGGCAGCAGGGCCTCCAGGTTCTTGGCCTTCGCTGATTATTTGATCCCGTACCGTCCGGGCGCAAGCACTCCATTCGGATCGAGCGCGTTCTTGATCGACGACAGGAACTTCCGGGTCACGGGATTCTGGTCGAAGACGTGAGGCGAGCTCTGCGTAGTTTCCCGGTACGGTGGATAGCCCGCTTCGACCATGGCAGTCCGGATCTCCGCGTACCAGTCCGCAGCGCGCTGGGCGTCAGCGGGATCGGCCCTGTCGTAGAAGACGCCAAGGAGCAGCAGCACGGCCCGCGGGCTCTCGACGAGGATCTCGACGAAGACGTCGAAATCGTGTTTCGCGTATATCCGCCTGGCGGTCTCCAGCGCTTCCTGCACGTTCTGCGACAGGAACGGAACCAGCGGTCCGATCCAGATGAATCCGCATTGATCCTTCGGAGGGTCGAAGGCGCCCGTGGGCTTCTGCGGATGCGACTTGAAGTAGACCTGCTTCACGAACTCGTCGGTGGGAATCCCCCGGAACAAGTCGGCGCCCGGCTTCAACTGCGCCAGAAAAGCGGGGGATTTTCCCGTCAACCGGGCGAACCGGCGGGCGATCCGGAACAGGAGTCTGCCGAACCAGTCGGAGCGCGTCACGCGTCCAAACGACCAGAGGCTGCCGTACTTCCCGAGGCCTTTGCGCAGCGCCCGGCGCTGGCTTCGTACCTCCTGTGCGGTTCCGTAGAGGCCGCAGCCGAAGGTCCACGGACTCACCCCATGTTCCTGGCGCCACCGCAGCATGGCCTCCGGGCTCAGGCTCTTGCGCCCGTTCAGCAGATGCCTGGGGTACTGAGACATGATGCACAGCATCGCGAAGTCATTGGCCATGTGCGGCCGCGATTTCAAGTGCCCCCGGAATACCAGTTGCCGCAAGTCCTCGATCATTTCCGGGAAGCGATCGAGGGACCGGGTGTATTCGAACGCCAGGAAATCGAAGGCCTCGGGCTCCGGCATCAGCCAGATCCCCGCTTTCACCACGATTCCGAGGTTCGACTGGGCAAAGAGCCCGTCGAGATAGGGACCCACCCCCCACTTGTAGAGATGCCACACGCGGTTCGGCGTGTCGGTGGTGTTTCCGGTCCGCAGCAACGAGCCGTCCGGCAGCACGACCTCCATGCCGCACAGCGCGCCGAAATGATCGGCGTAGGGGGTCACGCCGCGCCCCTTGTCGAGGGCGTTGCCGATCACGCTGGCTGATTCCGTGCTCCCCGCGCAATCGCTCCAGAGGGAGAGCTTGTTGTCCTTCAGGTAGCGATTGAGGTCTCGATACGTGACGCCGGGCTCGATGACCGCGTAGCCCAGCTTTTCGTCGACCACCTCGATCTTCTTCATTCGTTCGAGGACCATGGTGATCCCGCCCGGGTAGACGGCCGACTTTTCGCCGTAGCCCCAGTTCTTTCCGGTGCTGACGGGCCAAATCGGCACCTTCAGTTCCTGGGCCAGAGTCACGATTTTCTGAACCTGATCGGTGGAGTGGGGATAGACGACGCAGTCCGGAATCTGCCGGAACGGGATGCACGTCCGGGTCTCCAGTTCGACCTCGTGCGACTTGCACAGCAACCCGTCAGCGCCGAGGATTTCGGTCAATCGATCCACCAGTGTGCTGGTCATATGAGAAAAGGCTCCATGCGGTGCGTGTTTCTCTCGAACTGGAGCTTAACGCCGGGCGCGCCGATCGAGATAGTAGTTCAACACCTTGTCGAGATAAGTTTGAGGCGGCGGTACGGGGATGCCCTGCGGACCGAGCAACGCCTCGGTGGCCTCGTTGTGGAATACCTGTTCGGAGGCGAGGTAGTCGAGAAAGATCGGCGCGGTCTTGATCGCGCGGCGAATGTTTTCCGGGGCAAACATGCCGAGCGGCACGAGCATGGCGCGGAACAAGGCGCGCGGAATGATCATGGTCCGCGGGACCGGGATGCCCCTGGCGCGAAATGTGGCGACGACCAGGCGCTGCAAGTCACCGAGCGCGATTGCATGGCGCGGCCCTGAACACAGATGAAGAATCCTGCCGCTGGTTTGCTGCTTTCCCGACGACCAGACGATCGCCCTGGCGACGTAATCGACCGGAACGGTGTCGAGCCGGGTGCGCCCGAACGAAGGGAACAAGCCCCGGCTGCGCGACCCGGTCAGGAACTCGCACAGGTGGTAGAAGATCTGAAAACTGATGGTGCGGCCGGTTATGGAATCACCGACCACCATGCTCGGTCGATGCACGGTGATCGGCAGGCCCTGCCGCACGGCCGCGCGCACCCTGATCTCGGCCTCGGCCTTGGCCTGCTCGTAGGTGTTGTGGAAATTCCGCGGCGTTTCGATCCAGTCCTCCACCACCTCCCGGTGATGGCCGCCGACGCCCACGGTGCTCACGAATTCGACCTTCTGCAACTGCCCGGACTGCTGCAATGCGTGGGCCAGGCTCACGACGTTCTCGGCCGCGCGGACTGCCGCATCGCGTGCCTCCTCGAGCGGCAGGTTCATCCGCACCAGGCCCGCGCTGTGGATGATGTGGGTGCAGTCGCGAATCAGCCCTTGATACCGGACATCGGGCATGCCGAATGAGGGAAGCTTGGTATCACCGCGGATTACCCGCACGCGGGCGGCATGTTTCGCGCCGCTCGGGCCCATGATGGCTTCGAGCAGCTCGAGCTTGCGTTTCTCGGCACTCTCGTCCGAATCGGCCCGCGCAAGCAGGTGGATCTCGCTGTCGTC
>Ga0075428_100000322_pt1 | contig 47435 bp, 48 predicted proteins | sample RhiMetdeltSRZDD2_FD_75291 | JGI IMG/M metagenome (GOLD analysis project Ga0075428, IMG submission 75291) | Populus rhizosphere microbial communities from Tennessee, USA - Rhizosphere MetaG P. deltoides SRZDD2 | ecosystem: Host-associated > Plants > Roots > Rhizosphere > Soil | place: USA... | reverse complement strand
ACCTCGGGGTGCCCGAAGAACCAGAACAGGTGCTGGAACAGGATCGGGCTGCCGCCGCTGGTGCCGTTGATCTCGCCGAGCGAGAGCAGAGCCGGCATGAAGAAGCTCGTGCCGATCAAGCGGTCGAGAATCATCATGATCGCGGCGACGAGCAGCGCCGGGAAAGCGAGCAGACCCAAAATCGTCGCGACGAAGATGCCCCACACCGAAAGCGGCATGCGCATCAGCGTCATGCCGCGGCAGCGCGCTTGCAGCACCGTCGTCACGTAGTTCAAGCCGCCCATCGTGAACGCGACGATGAAGATCGCGAGCGAGAGCAGCATCAGCAGGATGCCCCACTGGTGGCCCGGCGTGCCTTCGAGGACTGTCTGCGGGGGATACAGCGTCCAGCCGCCGCCCGTCGGGCCGCCGGTCACGAAGAAGCTCGCGAGCAGCACGATGACCGAGACCAGGTAAACCCAGAAGCTCAGCATGTTCATGTACGGGAACACCATGTCCCGGGCGCCGCACATGAGAGGGATGAGGTAGTTGCCGAACCCGCCGAGGAACAACGCCGTGAGCAGGTAGATGACCATGATCATGCCGTGCATGGTCACGAACTGGTAATAGTTGTACGGCGTGATGAAGGGGAAGGTATCGGGGAAGCCGATCTGCAGGCGCATCAGCAGCGACAACACGAGCGCCACGAGCCCCACGCCGATCGCGACGCTGCCGTACTGGATCGCGATGACCTTGTGGTCTTGGCTCCAGATGTACTTCTCGATGAAGGTCGTGGGATCGTGCAGATGATGGTCACGATCGGCGATTGCGACGTATGCCATGACGGATCTTCCTTTCGACGAAGCCGGCGAGCTCGGGCCGCCGGCTGATGTTTGTACGATTTCCTAGCGCGTCTACTGCAGCGTGTGGCCTCTGCTAACGAAGCGTATTGCCTCTTCAGCGCAGCGTATTTATATACGCGATGACGTCCTTGATCGCGGTGTCTGAAACGAGCACGTTGGCGACCAGGTTCATCTGATCGCCGTAAATGTCGTCCGGGTGGCTGCCGCGGATGCCCGCCTTGAAGTACGTAAGCTGCCGCTCGAGGTACCAGTCGCTCATGCCGGCCAGGCGCGGAGCGTTCGTGCCCCAGCGTCCCTGCCCTTCGTCGCCATGGCACGTCGAGCACGTGAAATACAGCGCGCGGCCGCGGTCGAGGTTGCCACCCGACACCGTGACCGGCGCCGCGTTGTTCGGCAACGTCGCGATGTAGGCCAGTACGTTCTCACGCGTTGCCGGGTCTACGACGAGCTGTGACATCGGCGCCATCTGCGGCCCGAATTGGTCGCCCATCGCCGTGCCTCGCACCCCAGTCTGATAGTGCTGAAGCTGACGGCGCACATACCAAGGATCGAGTCCGGCGAGCTTCGGCGCGTTGAGCTGGAGATTCCCTTCGCCCTGCGGGCCGTGGCACGCCGAGCAGGTCGCATAGTTGGCCTGGCCCGCTGTCGCGTTGCCGACGGGTCGGGCTTGCGTTTGCGCAAACGTCGGCTGCTTCGCGAGCCACGCCTGATAGGCGGCCGGCTCGTCTACTACGACCTTGCCGCGCATCGCAAAGTGCCCGGTGCCGCAGAGCTCCTCGCAGAGGACCTCGTAGGTGCCCACGAGCGTCGGCGTGAACCATTGGTAGGTCACGAGGCCGGGCACGAGGTCCATCTTCACGCGGAACTGCGGCACGGTGAAGTTGTGCAGGACGTCGGCCGAGCGCAACAGCGCGTGCACCGGCTGATCAATCGGCAGGTGCAGGATCGGCGCCGCGATGATGATGTCGTCCTGCCCCTTCGGATCCTCGGGATCGACGCCGAGCGGATTGTCGACGTTCATGTGCCGCACGTCGCTGGCGCCGAGCTCGTTGTCGGCGCCGGGCAGCCGGAACGCCCAGTGCCATTGCTTGCCGACCGCTTCGACGGTCGATGCATTCTCGGGGACGCGGACGAAGTCGGCCCAGACGAACAGGCCGGGCGTCAGCATGAGGGCGACGCCGATTGCCGTGAACGCTGTCAGGGCGATCTCGAGCTTCGCGCTCTCCGGCTCGTAGTGAGCTTTGTTACCGGGGCGGGCGCGAAAGCGCCAGACACAGTAGGCCGTGAACAGATTGATGGCAACGAACACGACGCCGCAGACCCAGAACGTGACGTCGACGGTGAAGTCGATCGTGTCCCAGTTGGACGCCAGCGGTGTGAAATACCAGCCGAGAGACCCGCTCGCGAAATGGAAGATCAGCGACCCGATTACGAGCAGGACGATGACGACTGCAAGAGCCACCATACGCAAACCCCCCCAAAACATTAGGCGCACGAACTGCCGTCGCGGTCCTAATGTGTCGAGGAACGGCTCGGCCCGCTGTCGCGGGCACTTACTCGATGATGAGCTTTCCGTTCATCAACACAAAATGGCCAGGAAACGTGCAGAAATACGTGTAATCGCCGCCGGGCGTCAGCTTCGAAAGGTCGAATTTCACTGACGTTTCTTGACCCCCGCCGACCACAGTGGTCTGGGCGAGGACGCGGGCGTCGCCGGCTGGAACATAATTCGGAGGACCTGCGGCTTGTCCGGCAGTGGCGACTGCTTGGTAATCGGCCGTTTTAGTGAGCACCCAGTTGTGCCCCATGACGTTCGCTGCGAGTTGGCCGACGTGCTTTAGCGTGACCGTGACTTCTTTGCAGCTCTTGCTGACACGCAGCTCTTTCTTGCTGTACTGAATCTGATCGTTGCCGTCGATCGACAGGGAACAGTTGTCCTGGCTCCATGCGTTGCCGCTGAGCAAAACTCCGCCCAGCGCGAGTACCCAAAAGGTCCGTCTCATTGTGGTTTCGGCTCCCGAAAGCAGCATGCAGAATTGAAAGTGACCGATGGTATCCAGGTTTTGCCGTGCGGCACAACTGCGTCGAGGGGGCGATGAACATCTGGAATTACGAAGTCTCGCTCGCGGAGGCGCTGTGGGGACTCGTGGCTCAACGCGTGGGCGTCTGGCAGGTGCAGACCTTGGGGTGCGGAGAGCAGCGGCGGCTTTCTTGTGGACCTCGTGCCCGGACGATTGTTTTCGGGACTCATAGGGGCCTGTAGCTGATCAAAATCGAGCGGATGAATCCCACTTTCGGGTGTTCAAGCGACCTAAACAGCTAGAAAATATGGGCATACAACCTGGATTATCGATAGGATCGGGGTGCTTTAAGTGATCGGGCTAATTCAGCGCGTAAGTGGGGCAAACGTCTCTGTGGATGCCGTAGAAATCGCCAAAATAGGGAGTGGGCTGCTGGTCTTGGTCGGTGTCGAGCGCGAAGATGGCCCCGAACAGGCCGAAAAGCTCGCATCCCGCCTCGTGGCCTATCGGGTGTTTGCCGATGCCGCCGGCAAGATGAATCGGTCCGTGCGCGACGTCGGCGGTGCGCTGCTGCTGGTGCCCCAGTTCACCTTGGCCGCGGATACGAGCGGTGGGCTTCGGCCGAGCTTCTCGCGAGCCGCGCCGCCCGACGCCGGCGCGCGGCTGTTCGACGCGCTCGTGGCGGCCGTGGCCGCGACGGGACTGCCGCACGCGTGTGGCCGCTTCGGAGCCGATATGCAAGTCACGCTTACGAACGACGGGCCCGTTACCTTTTGGTTGCAGGTCTAGCACGACCGAAGCGACGGAATCGATTGGCGTATCATTCCGGCTAACGCAAGGAAGTCGACGGAGCACGCGCGATGGGGTTTGGCAGTATCTGGCACTGGCTGATCGTGCTCGTGATCGTCGTGCTGATTTTCGGGACCAAGCGGCTGAAATCGGCGGCAAGCGACCTCGGCGGTGCGGTCAAGGGCTTCAAGAAAGCGATGGAAGACGACGAAAGCAAGAAGGACGAGGAGCCGCAGAAGCGTCTCGAGAGCGACGAGCCGGACGCGGAGTTTCCCGAGCGCAAGAAGAACAAGAGCGGCGGCGCTTAGCACGCGGGTGCCGCAATGTTCGACATCGGTCCTGGAGAGCTCGTTCTCGTCGCCATTATCGGTCTGCTGGTCCTGGGTCCGCAGCGCTTACCGAAAGTAGCCGCGGAGATCGGCAAATGGGTCGGCCGCGCCCGACGCACGGCGACGCAACTACGGCGGCAGCTCGAGCGCGAGATCGAGCTCAGCGAGATCGAAAAACCACCGCCGCCGCCATCACCGCCACCGGCAGCGAGCACTACGCAACCTCCGCCGAGCGCCGCGCCGCCGTCGGGCGAAGTGCCGCCGGGGCCGGGTACTCACGTCGATCAGCAAGAGCTACCGGGGTCGACGCCGCCCTCGGCGCCGGATGTGCCTGATGCGCCGGAGGAGCGCGCCAAGCAAAATAATCCCTTCAGCTGATGAGCCCGCCGTACGACAAGCACGAGCCCGAGGAGCAGCTCGCGGAAGGGACTCTCATCTCCCATCTGCTCGAGCTGCGCTCGCGCATGATGAAAGCCGTGATGGCCGTGGTGTTCGTGTTCCTGGGTCTCACGCCGTGGATGAACCCCGTGTTCGAGTTCGTCTCGAAGCCGCTGCGCGACGCGCTACCGGAAGGTTCGGCGATGATCGTCACCGAGGTCGCCGCTCCGTTTCTGACGCCGATGAAGACGGCGTTCTACGTCGCGCTGTTCATCGCGATGCCGGTCGTGCTGTATCAGGTCTGGCAATTCGTCGCGCCGGGGCTCTACAAGCGCGAGAAACGACTCGCGATCCCGCTGCTGCTCTCGAGCATCGTGCTGTTCTATTTGGGCATCGCGTTCGCGTATTTCATCGTGTTCAAGCTGATGTTCGGATTCTTTGTCGGCGCTACGCCGAGCGGCGTCGACATGACGCCGGACATCAGCCAATACTTGAGTTTCGTCCTCGGCATCTTCCTAGCGTTCGGCTTAGCGTTCGAGGTCCCGATTGCGACGGTGCTCTTGATCTGGAGCGGCCTTGTGTCGGTGAAGGCGCTGAAGAAGGCGAGGCCGTACATATTTCTCGGCGCGTTCGTCGCGGGCATGCTGCTGGCACCCGACGTCTTTTCCATGACGTTGATGGCGATCCCGATGTACCTGCTCTATGAGGGCGGGCTCATCATGGCGCGCGTGCTGATCCCCGAAAAAGCGGCCGCATGAAGCGCATCGACAGCAAGCTACCGACTGTCGGCACGACGATCTTCACGTTGATGTCGCAGCTCGCCGAGCAGTATCGCGCCGTCAACCTGAGCCAAGGCTTTCCCGATTTCCGGCCGCCCCCCGGGCTGCTCGACCTCGTCGAGCGCTGCTTGAGCGAGCGCTATCACCAATATGCGCTGATGCCGGGATCCATGCCGCTGCGTACCGCGATCGCGGCGAAGCTCGCCGCGATGTACGACGTGGTCGCCGATCCGGTTGCCGAGATCACGGTGACGAGCGGCGCGACCGAGGCGATCTTCGACGCGATCCAGGCCGTCGTGCGCCGCGACGACGAGGTCATCGTGTTCGACCCGTGCTACGACTCGTACGAGCCGTCGATCACGTTGGCCGGCGGACGAGCGATCCATCTGCCGCTGACGCAGCCCGATTTCGCAATCGACTGGGACCGATTGCGCGCCGCGTTGAACGATCGCACGCGGCTCGTGATCGTGAACTCGCCGCACAACCCGAGCGGAGCGCTGCTCAGTCGCGCGGACTTGGACCGGCTCGCCGAAGCGTTGCGGCCGTACGATTGCTATCTCTTGAGCGACGAGGTTTACGAGCACGTCGTCTTCGACGGCGCTAGTCACGCAACGGCGCTCGCGCAGCCCGAGCTCAGGGAGCGCTGCTTCGCGGTGTTCTCGTTCGGCAAGACCTATCACGCGACGGGTTGGAAGCTTGGCTACTGCGTAGCGCCGCCGGAGCTGACAGCGGAGCTGCGGCGCGTGCATCAGTACGTCACCTTCGCGTCGACGTCGCCGCTGCAGCAAGCGCTCGCCGAGTACATGGCGCAGCATCCCGAGCACCACGTCGAGCTGCCGGCTTTCTATCAGGAGCGCCGCGACCACTTCACGGCGCTGCTCTCGAACACGAAGTTTCGCCTGCGCCGTGCAGCGGGAACGTACTTCCAGCTCGCGGATTACAGCGCAATCTCCGCGCTGCCCGACGTCGAGTTCGCGCGCTGGCTCACCATCGAGCACGGCGTGGCCACGATCCCGATCTCGGTGTTCTATCAAAATCCGCCGGCTACGCGGCTCGTGCGGTTCTGTTTCGCAAAAGAGAACGCAACGCTCGACGCAGCGGCCGAGCGTTTGCGGCGTCTCTAACAGCGCTGGGGTTGGCCTAGGCCGCAGATCGCGGTGTCGTATCCGTGCGCGTGGCGCCCGATGTGGACGTTGCGGTTCGATACAGCCAGTAAGCGAGCAGGCCGAGCACCGCGAGCCCGAGCCATTCACCCGCGGCTGTCTGGCCGATGCGATACGCCTCGGGTAGCGCGAGCACATCGGCGGCGCCGACAACGACGATCGGAATTGCGATCACGATGCCCATCAGCGCTTCGCCCGTTATCACACCGGCCGCGAACAGCATGCCTTTGCGCGCAATGCGCTCGCCTTCCTCGGGCGTCGTAACGCGGCCGCTCGCCTTGAGCGTGCGCTCGGCGAACCAAGCGAGAAGGCCGCCAAAGAAGATCGGCACGGAGAGCTCGAGCGGCAGGTAGATGCCGACGGCCGCCGCGAGCACCGGCATGCGGAATGCGGCACGCTTCGCTTTCAGCACCTCGTCGGCGACGATGATGAGCGCGCCGACACCCACGCCGACGGCGATCGTGGGCCACGGCAGCGAGCCGCCGAAAAGCCCCCGCGCCACCGACGCCATCAGCGTCGCCTGCGGAGCGAGCAACGGATCCGGATGCGCGTCGGTCGGCACGCCGATGCCGTAGGCGCGCGCGAGCAGATTCAGGACCGGTGCCATGACGAGCGCGCTCGCGAATGCGCCGATTGCGAGCATGACCTGCTGGCGCCACGGCGTCGCACCGACGATGTAGCCGCACTTCAAGTCCTGCAAGTTGTCGCCGGCGATGCACGCCGCGCAGCACACGACCGCGCCGATCATGATCGCGGCCACCGGGCCGGTCGCCGAGCTCGGCCCCATCAACGCGAGCAGCACGATCGCCGAGAACAAGATCGTGCCGATCGTGATGCCGGACACCGGATTGTTCGACGTCCCGACGAGGCCGGCCATGTAGCCCGACACCGAGCAGAACAGGAAGCCCGCGACGATCATGATGATCGTCATCGGCACGCTGACCGCGAACGAGCCGACGATGTTCTGGTAAAGCACCAGCAACGGCAGCGTGAACACCACGACGCCGATCAGCACGCCCTTCATCGGCAGGTCGCGCTCGGTGTCCGCGATGATCGTTTGCGCGCCGGCGCGCGCGGCAGCCAGGCCGCTCTTCATGCCGGACAGCAACGATTTGCGAAGGCTGAACAGCGCCCAAAGCCCGCCGATCAACATCGCGCCGACGCCGAGGTAGCGAATCTCTCTGCTCCAGAGAACGTTCGCGGCGTCTTCGGCCGAAAGCCCCGCCACCGCGCTCGCGAGATCCGGGTTGCTGTCGAGTCCGAATGCGGAGTAGAGCGGGATCGCGACGTTCCACGAGATGACGCCGCCGAACAGCACGACGGCGCCGATATTCAGCCCGACGATGTAGCCGACACCGAGCAGCGCCGGCGACAGGTTCGTGCCGAAGTACGCGATGCCCCTGCCGGCGTAGGCGGCGACGGCCGCCGTGTCCGGAATCAGGCCGAGGCCGCTCGCCGCCGCGAGCTTTAGGGCGCCGCCGCCGAGCGCCGCGCCGCCGAGGATCTTGACTCCCTCGGCCGGGTTCTCACCGGTCTTGAGCACCTCCGCGGCGGCCTTGCCTTCCGGAAACGTGAGCCCCTGATCGACGATCAACGAGCGGCGCAGCGGCACCGAGAACAGCACGCCGAGGATGCCGCCGAGCGCCGAGATCGCGACGACCCAGAGGAAGTCGAAGTCGTTCCAGAAGCCGAGGATCACGAGCGCGGGAATCGTGAAGATCACGCCCGAGGCCAGCGACGCCCCGGCCGAGCCGCCGGTTTGGACGATGTTGTTCTCGAGAATCCCTCCGCCGCCGAGCACGCGCAGCACGGCCATCGACACGACCGCGGCTGGGATTGCCGACGCGATCGTCATGCCGGCGAAGAGGCCGAGATAAGTGTTGGCGGCCGCGAGGATCATCGCGAGCACGATTGCGAGGACGATCGCGCGTACGGTGAGCTGCGGCTGCAGCGCTGTCGGCGTGCTCATCAAGCGCGCTTAGCGAACGCCGCCCATCCAGTTCCGGATGGGTCGCGCGAAGACGAGCATGAGCACTCCTGCGCCCACGCCGACGGCCGTCATTTCCATGAGCCGCCCCGGAATCTCGCTTGCTTCCGCGCTGCCGATCTCGCCGCCGATCAAACCTGCGAACAAGTTGCCGACCGCGGAGCCCAAAAACCAGGTGCCCATCATCTGACCGACGAAACGCGGTGGGGCCAGCTTCGTGACGTTCGACAGGCCGACCGGCGACAAGCAGAGCTCGCCGAAAGTGTGCAGCAGATAGGAGACCAGCAGCCAGGTCGGTGCGACGTCGCGGCCCGTCGCGACGACGAGCTCGGCGGCAAACACCATGATGAGGAAGCCCACGCCGAGCAGAACGAGGCCGAGCCCGAACTTGATCGGCGCGGAAGGGTTCAAGTTGCGCACGCCGAGGGCGACCCAGATCCACGCGAAGAACGGCGCGAAGATCACGATGAAGATCGGATTCGCCGATTGATACCACGAAGCGGGATGGACGCCGTCGGGGAACAAGCCGCCGAGCCACGATCGGTCCGTGAAGTCGAGCGCGAACAAGTTGAACGTCGTCGCCTGCTGCTCGAACCCGGCCCAGAAGACCGCCGCGCAGAGGAAGAAGATCGCGATGACCGCGACGCGCTTGCGTTCCTCGGCGCTGAGCTTCGAGAACAGCAGCACGTACCCGAAGAACGCGAACGCGAGCGCGATCATGGCCGCGCCGAACACTTGTGCGAGCAGCGTGACCGAGATCGGAACCCAACCGAAGAATAGCGCGACGCCGACCACGGCGACGACGGCGGCACCGATCAAGACAGCTTTCCAGCCGCGCTGCCGTTCCAGCGGCGTCGTGCTCGGCGTGAGACCGGCCTGCCCAAGATAGTGCTCGGTTAACTTGTACTGAAGTACGCCGAATCCCATGAAGAGCCCGGCGACGAAGAATCCGCCGCGCCAGTTCCACGCCTCGCCGACGGTGCCGGCGACCAGCGGCGCGAGAAGGGCGCCGAGATTGATGCCCATGTAGAAGATCGAGAATCCCGCGTCGCGTTTCGCTCCGGGCTGACCTTCGTAGAGCGAGCCGACGATCGCCGAAATGTTCGGCTTGAGCAGTCCGACGCCGACGGTGATCACGGCGAGGCCGAGGTAGAACACCGGCGGCGTTGCCGGGATCGCCAGGATGAAGTTACCTAGCATGATCACGATGCCGCCCCAAAACACGGCGTTGCGCTGGCCGATGAGGCGGTCGGCGATCCAGCCGCCGGGCAGCGAGCCCAAGAAGACCGCGCCGGTGTACAGGCCGTAGATCGCGCCCGCGGTTTCACGGTCGATGCCGAAGCCGGGGTTCGCGGCGTTGGTCGCAGCGACGAGGAACAACACGAGCAGCGCGCGCATACCGTAATAGGTAAAGCGCTCGAAGAACTCGGTCATGAACAGTGTCGCGAGGCCTCGCGGATGACCGAGGAACTCGCGGGAAGCCGACGCAGCAACGGAGCTCGTGCTGGCCGTCGAGCTCAACTTCGTTTACCCAAGCGTTTGTGCGTCGCGTGCGCCATCGTGCGCCGAGTGTGACCCAACTCCGCGCGCAGCGGCAAGGCTGCGCCTCGCGCGACTAGGCGTTCAGCGTGGTTTTCAGGGATCGAGGACCCGGCCACGGGCCGGTCGGCTGCGTTAGCGGGCTTCGCGTTCCGCGGCCACGAGCTCGTCGACAAGCTCGAGCAGCGCGTCGTAGCTGCCGGCCGAGGGGCCGTCAGTCGTGTACTTGCCGTTGACGATGATCGTCGGGACGCTGCCGATCCGGTACCGTCGGTTCAGCTCGTCGGCGCGCTGTAGCTTGGCATTCACGGCGAATGAATCCCACGCGGTCTTGAAGGCGGCTGCGTCGACCCCGAAGCGGCCGAAGAACTCCTGAATCTTCGCCTCGGTGTCGAGCGCGTTGCCGCGCTCGTGGATCTCGCGGAAGAACGCGGTGTGCATCTCCTCGCCCTTGCCGAGCTCCTGCGCCGTATAAAACATTTTTGCGTGGATCTGCAGCAGCGGATTCCACAGGGCCGGCACGCGGACGAAATTGACGTAGTCGGGCTGCTGCTTGCGCCACTGCTCGATCATCGGATCGAGCGCGTTGCAGTGCGGGCAGCCGTACCAGAAAACCTCGCAGACCTCGACCTGATCGGGATTCGAGCTCGTCGGCTGGGTCGGCGACAAGCGCAGGTACTGCACGCCGAGCTTGAACCGGTCCGTCGTCGGAGCGTTGGTCTCGCCGGCCGCGTCGGTCGCGACGAGCTCGGGCTCGAGTGCGTCGCGCTCGGCAGAGGCCGGACTGTCGGCCGCAGCGCCTTGCTCGGTACCCGAGTCGGTAGGCGCACCGCCGCCGCACGCGGCGAGCGTGAGCAACGCGAGCAACCAAGCCTTCTTGAGCACTAGTTCAACCCCTGCATATAGCTTGCCAGGGCTTTGATCTCGTCGTCGAACAATTGCCCGGCGACGTTGCGCATCATTTGGTTCAGATCGACGTCGGAGCGCCGGTCGCCGCCGCGATACAGGGTCAGCTGTTTCGTGGTGTAGGCCGCATGCTGGTTGCTGATGCGCGGGTAGGAGGCCAACGGGTTGCCCATGCCCTGCGGGCCGTGGCACGCGATGCAAGCGGCGACGCCGCGGGTCGGGATGCCGCCGCGATAGATCTGCTGGCCGAGCCCGACGAGTGCGGGATCCGCGCCTTTCGGCGCCGGCTTCTGCGCCTCGAAATAGGCCGCCACGTCGAGCATGTCTTGCTCGGACAGCAGGTCGGCGAACGGCTTCATCGTCACGTCGGTGCGCTCGCCGTTCTTGAACGCGTTCAGTTGGCGAACGATGTAGCTCGCGTGTTGGCCCGCCAGCATCGGCCAGTCGGGCGTGACGCTGTTGCCGTCGACACCGTGGCAGGCCGCGCAGGTCGCGGACTTGGTGCGTCCGGCCTCGACCGAGCCTTGTTGCGCCCCGGCGGATGCCGCGGTCAACGAAGTGCCGAGTAAGACGCTGAGCCAGAAGTAGTGCGCGGTTTTCTTCGTCGCCATGGGCCGTCGCAAGTCAGCAAAAAACGGCCGCGATTGTACACTATGGGCCTCCGCCCAAGCAGCGATCGGGCCGCCCGTGCCGACTGCCATTTTCTTGAAGAGCGCCGCGCGCCCGGCCGATTTTCCGCCCGATACGGGGCGAGAGGTCGCATTCGTCGGCCGATCGAACTCGGGTAAATCGACGGCCGTCAACGTGATTACGGGCGCCCACAAGCTCGCGCGTGTCAGCAAGACGCCGGGCCGCACCCAGCTCTTGAACTTTTTTTCGTTCGGCGAGGATCGCCGGCTCGTCGACTTGCCGGGCTACGGGTTCGCGCGCGTCGCGCCGGAGGTCCAGGCCCGCTGGCGTAAGTCGCTCGAGGCCTATCTCTCGACCCGGGTCTCGCTGAAAGGCCTGATCGTGACGATGGACATCCGCCGTGGAGTGACCACGCTCGACGACACGTTGTTGCGCTGGCTCGAGCCGCGGGAGCTGCCAGTGGCCGTGTTGCTGACGAAGGCCGATAAGCTGAGCCGTTCCGCGGCAATCCAGCAGGAGCGCGAGCTGCAAAAGGCGCTCGGCCCCGCCATCAGGCTCACGAGGTTCTCGGCGCTAACGGGCGACGGGGTGCAAGAGTCGCAAGGCTGGATCGAGGCCTGGCTATCAGGCCATTAGAGAATAAGAAGCCCCGGGTGCGGGATTCAGGGGACGCACCCGGGGCGTCGACCCCGGCGGGGTGGGCCGGGATCAAAGACCCCGCATTAGGGAGGATAGCGGGGGCACCCTTCCTAGGTGCCGTTGGGTTAGTCCGGGGCGGTTTTACAAAAGTTCCGACGAAATTTTTAGTGCGCCTCGTCCCAGTTCGGTCCGAGGCCCCGATCGACGCGCAAGGGCACGCGAAGCTCGGCAGATCCTTCCATGATGCGAACGATGTTGTCGCCGACTTCGTCCGCCCGCTCGTCGGGGACCTCGACGACGAGCTCGTCGTGGACCTGCATGATGAGCCGAGCCCGCGGCTCCTCGGCCTCGAGCCACGCCGCGACGTCGATCATCGCGCGTTTGATGATGTCCGCGGCGGTGCCTTGCATCGGCGCATTGATCGCGCTGCGCTCGGCGTACTGGCGCAGCTGATTGTTGCGCGCGTTGATGTCGGGCAAATGCAGGCGCCTGCCGAAGACCGTGCTGACGAAGCCCGAACGGCGCGCGCTCGCGCGCGTCTCGTCCATGTAGCGCCGTACGCCGGGGTAACGCTCGAAGTAGCGCGCGACGTACTCCGCTGCCTGGCCCCGCTCGATACCGAGCTGCTTCGCGAGGCCGAACGCCGACATGCCGTAGATGAGGCCGAAGTTGATGGCCTTCGCCGATCGCCGCTGATCGGCCGTCACGGCTTCGAGCGACAGGCCGAACACCTCGGCGGCCGTCGCGCGATGCACGTCCTGCTCGCTCGCGAATGCCGCGAGCAAGCCTTCATCGCCGGACAGATGCGCCATGATGCGCAGCTCGATCTGCGAGTAGTCGGCGGCCAACAGCTTGAACCCCGGCGGCGCGATGAAGGCCTGACGGATGCGTCGGCCTTCCGCGGTTCGGATCGGGATGTTCTGCAAGTTCGGGTCCGACGACGACAACCGGCCCGTCGCGGCGACGGCCTGGTGGTACGACGTGTGGATCCGCTTCGTGCGCGGATCGATTTCAGTCGGCAGCTTGTCGGTGTACGTCGACTTCAGCTTCGTGAGCCCGCGGTATTCGAGAATCAGACGCGGCAGCTCGTGATTCTCGGCCAGCTGCTCGAGCACGTCCTCCGAAGTCGACGGTTGGCCCTTCTGCGTCTTGCCGAGCTTCGGCAGCTGTAGCCGGTCGTAGAGAATCTCTTGCAGCTGCTTCGGCGAGCCCAAGTTGAACGGCCCGCCGGCGGCGGCATGCGCAGCCTTCTCGGTCGCGGCCATCTTCGCGGCGAGCTCTTGGCTCTGCTCGCGCAGCAGCCGCGCGTCGACCATGACGCCGGCGTACTCCATTTGCTGCAGCACGCGCACGAGTGGGCATTCGATCTGGCGATAGACGCGCTCGAGATCCGGCACCGCCGTCAGCCTCGGCCACAAGGTCTCGTGCAGGCGCAGCGTGACGTCGGCGTCCTCGGCGGAATAGCGCGTGGCCGTGTCGAGGTCGACCTGGTCGAACGTGATCTGCTTCGCGCCCTTGCCGACGACTTCCTCGTACTTCAGGGTCTCGAGCCCGAGATAGAGCGCCGCGACGGAGTCCATGTCGTGGCGCGTCGCCGTCGAGTTCAGCACGTACGACTCGAGCATCGTGTCGTGCTTGACGCCGCGCAGCGTGATGCCGTGACCCGCGAAGATGTGCGCGTCGTACTTCAAGTGGTGGCCGACTTTCGGCGAGCTGCTCTCGAGCCACGGCTTGAGCCGCGCCAAGACCGTGTCGCGGTTCAGCTGATCCGGCGCGCCGGGATAGCGGTGCGCGAGCGGGATGTACGCAGCCTCGCCGGAAGTTACGGCGAGCGCGATGCCGACGAGCTCGGCGCGCATGTAGGCGAGGCTCGTCGTCTCGGTGTCGAGCGCGACGAGCGGCGCGGCCGCGATGCGCTCAAGCCAGCTCTCGAGCGCATCCATCGTGACGACGGTCTCATAGCGCCCGACCGGGCGGACGAGTGGCGTAGCTTCAGGCGTTGCCGCACCCATCGGTTCCGTCGGCGGCTGAGACTCGTCGCCTCCGCGCACACGCCGCAGCAGGCGCGTGAACTCCAGCCGCTCGAACAGCGCGCCGAGACGGTCGGCGTCTTGCGGTTTGAGCGCGAGCTCGTCGATCGTCAGCGGCAGCTCGACGTCGCAGCGAATGGTCGCGAGCTCCCTCGACAGATCGAGAGTGCGGAGGCCCTCGCGCAGGCGCTCGCCAATCTTGCCGCTGACTTCGCCGGCCTTCGCTTTCAGAGTCTCGAGGTCGCCGTACTGCTGCAGCCACTTGGCGGCCGTCTTCGGGCCGACGCCCGAGATGCCGGGAATGTTGTCGATCGAGTCGCCGACGAGGGCCAAGTAGTCGATGATCTGCTCGGGTGTCACGCCGAACTTCTGGATGACGCGCTCGCGATCGAGCGTCGTGTTATCCATCGTGTTGACGAGCGTGACATGCTCGTCGACGAGTTGGGCGAGGTCTTTGTCGCCGGTCGAGATGACAGTCGACGTGCCGGCGGCCGCGGCCTGCCTCGCGAGCGTGCCGATGACGTCGTCGGCCTCGACGCCGTCGATTCGGAGCAGGCAAATCCCCATGCCCTTGATGGCCTCGAGCAGCGGCTCGACTTGCGCGCGCAGCTCGTCGGGCATCGGCGGGCGGTTTGCCTTGTACTCGGCGTACAAGTCGTCGCGAAACGTTTTGCCGGGCGCGTCGAACACGACGGCCATGCGCGTAGGCTTAAGCTCGTCGAGAAGCTTGTAGAGCATGTTGACGACGCCGAGCACCGCGTTCGTCGGCTCGCCGGATTTCGTCGACAACGGCGGGATCGCATGGAAGGCGCGATAGAGATACGACGAGCCGTCGACGAGGACGAGCGGGCTAGCGCTCATCCTGACGCTCATCATCCGTCTGCTGCTGGTCGGGCTGTGTGGGCTGATCGACGCGCTCGATTGGCCGCGCGTTCTCGGGCAAGGTCAGCGGGCCCGTCTGGCCGCAGCCCGCAATGGCTGCGACGAGCAGGGCCGCGAGGAATGCGCCGAGGCCTACGAATGGGACGCGAGCCGTCATGACTCGTCTTTGCGCTTCAAGAGCGCGGCGATGCGCCGATACGCCTCGCGAAACGGCACGCCTTCTTTGACGACGAGCTCGTTCGCCTGCTCCGCCGCGTACAGCTCCGGCGGCAGCGTGATCTTCTCGGGCCTGAAGCGCACGTTCGGCAGCGCATGCGCCATGATCGCGAGCACGTCGGTTGCGAGATCGATGCTGCGGAACAGCGGCGCCTTGAGTCTCTGCAAGTCGCGGTGGTAACCGGACGTCAGCTTCGCCGTGATCGCGAGGATCTCCTGCAAGGCACCGAGCGCCGTCGCCTGTGTGCCGCGCACGAGCTCGAACACGTCGGGATTGCGCTTCTGCGGCATGATCGAGGAGCCGGTCGTCATCTCTGGCGGCAGCGCCACGTAGGCGAACTCGCTCGTGTAGAAGAGCAGCAGGTCGGACGCGAGCCGGCCCAAGTCGCCGAGCAGCACGGCGATCTCGAACACGAGCGCGGCCTCGGCTTTGCCGCGCGAGAGCTGGACGGCGGTCACGGGCTCTTGCGTGCGCACGAAGCCGAGCGCGACGCGCGTCGCCTCGCGATCGAGCGGCAGATTCGGCACGCCGTAGCCGGCGGCGGAGCCCAAGGGATTCTGGTCCGCGCGCTGCAGCACGCGCGCGATCGCCGCGCGATCGTCGCTGAGCTCCGCGGCAAAGCCGCCGGCCCAGAGCGCCACCGAGCTCGGCATCGCCGGCTGCATGTGCGTGTAGCCGGGTAGCGCGACGCCGCCTTGCTCGCTCACGACGCGCTCGAGCGCCGCAACGACGCCGTCGGTCGCTTGCGCGAGTGAGTCGATGGCGTCGCGCAGGTATAGCCGCAGCGCGACGAGGACCTGGTCGTTGCGTGAGCGGCCGAGGTGCACGCGGCCGCCGGCCTCGCCGATGCGCTGCGTGAGCCGCCGCTCGAGCGCGCTATGCGCGTCCTCGTCGGCGAGCTCGATCGACCACTCACCCGCCGCGTGCGCGGCCGCTAGCGCCTCGAGGCCGTCGCAGATCGCCTGAGCATCCGTGGCGCTCAAGAGTTTCTGTTTCTCGAGCATGCGCGCGTGCGCGATCGACGCGCGCGCGTCGTAGGCAACGAGCCGCTCGTCGAGCTTGTGATCCTCACCGGCCGTGAAGCGCAGGATGCGCTCGTCGAGCGGCAAGCCTTTGTCCCAGAGGCGCGCCATGCGCTAGCTCGCTTGTTCCTCGGGCCGCAACGCCTTCGTGTCGTTGACGACGAGCGTGCCCGTGCCCTCGTTCGTGAATACCTCGAGCAGCAAGCTGTCGGCCTGCGCGTACGAGATGACGTGGACGCGCGGCACGCCGCCCGACAGCGCACGCTCGATCGCGGCGGCTTTCGGCAGCATACCGCCCGAGATCTTGCCTTCCTCGCGCAAGCGGCGCAGCCCGGCGCGGTCGATGTAGGAGATCAGCGAGCGCGGATCGTCGAGCCTGTCGAGGATGCCCGGCGTGCCGGTCGCCATGACGAACTTCTCGGCCTTGAGCTCGCACGCGATCATCGCGGCGACCGTGTCGGCGTTGATGTTCAGCAGCGTGCCGTGGTCGTCGGCCGAGAGCGGGCTCACGATCGGCACGAGGTCGTTGTCGAGCTGCTTCAAAAGGATGCTCGTGTCGATCCCGAGGATGTCGCCGACGTAGCCGTAGTCCACGGTCCGCCCGGCTACCTGCACGGGCGGGCGCTTCGCGGCCTTGATGAGGCCGCCGTCGACGCCGGAGAGCCCGATCGCCGGGATGCTGAGTGCGCGGCACGCCGCGACGATGCGCGTGTTGATCTCGCCGTTCAGCACCATCGTCGAGACTTCGAGCGTCTCGGCGTCGGTCACGCGCCGGCCCTCTACCATCTGCGTCGGCAGGCCGAGGCGCTGCGCGAGCGCCGTCGACTGCGGCCCGCCGCCGTGCACGAGCACGACGCGGATGCCGACCTGATGCAGGATGCCGATTTGCTCCAGCAGCGCGCGCGTGCTCTCTTGGGTGAGGAATGCGTCGCCGCCGGCTTTGATCACGAACACCTTGTTCTTGAAGATGCGCAAGTACGGCAGCGCGTGACGCAGCGCCGTGATGACGATGGCTCGCTCGTTCGTGTTCTGTCGCGTCGTCATGTCGTCAGCCCTTCATCATTCGATACAGCACGGCCATCTGGCCGTACATTCGGTTGCGTGCGCCCTTGATCACCGTGCTGCGGGGGCCGTCGAGAATTCGGTCGGTGACCTCGACGCCGCGCCGCACCGGCAAGCAGTGCATGAACTTGCAGTCGGGCCGCGCGTTCGCGAACCACGGCTCGTCGACGCACCAGTGCACGAGCTCCTCGCGCAGCGCTTGATCGCCGAGCTTGTCGCCGTAGTGGCGCGTCGACGAGTACGACTTCGCGTAGATCACATGCGCGCCTTCCATCGCCTCGCGGCGATCCGTCGTTTCCGAGACGCTGCCGCCGGACTCGGCCGCGGCCTTGCGCGCCTTGTCCATGATGGCGGGCGGCAGCTCGAAACCCGGCGGCCGGAGGTTGACGACGTTCATGCCGCGCTTCGCCGCCATGTGGATCGTCGCCGCGGTCACGGCGAGCGGCAGCGCGCGCGGATGGTAGGCCCACGAGATCACGAACTTGCCGCCGTCCGGAACGCCGAGGTCGTCCATGGTTTTCCAGTCGGCGAGGCTCTGACACGGGTGGTCGATCGCAGACTCCATGTTGATCCACGGCTTGTCCGTGATGAGGCTCGTGTAGCCCTTGAAGTCGTTGTCGGCGATGTCGTGATTGATATCGCGCCGCTCGGCGAAGGCGCGCACGCCGATCGCGTCGCCGTACGAGGCGATCACGGGAATCGCTTCGCGCACGTGCTCGGCCGCTGTGCCGTCCATGACGATGCCGTAGCGCGACTCGAGGCCGTGGATCGACATCTCGGGCGAGATCACGAACGAGCCGCCGCCGAGCCGCAGCATGGCCGCTTGGAACGACGACAGCGTGCGCAACGACGGGCTCAAGAAGAGCAGCGACAGCACCTTGCCTTCGAGCGCGCGAGGCTCCGGCTTTGCATCGAGCCGCCCAGCGAGCGCGATGAGCTCTTTGATTTCTTCCCGCGAGAAGTCCGCGAGGTCGTTAAAGCGGAGCATCGGTCAATTCCTCCAGTGCCTTCGCCAAGCGTTGTACGTGGTCGTTCGAAAGTATGAGCGGCGGCAACAGCCGCAGCATGTGGGGATCGGCGCTCGTGCCGACCAATATGTCGCGCGCGAGCAAGGCGTCGCGAACCGCCGCCGCTTTGGGCCGCGTCTTCAGCCCGAGCAGGAAGCCTCGGCCTTGGATGCTCTCGACGGGGCCCACGCAGCAAGTCGCCTTGATCGCGGCACTCACGTCGCGAACGTTCGCGACCAGATTGTCGCGGCCAATGACGTCGATGACCGTCTTGATCGCCGCACAGGCGACCGGGCCGCCGCCGAACGTCGTGCCGAGTGCGCCGGCCTTGAGCTCCTTCGCGATTGAATGCGGCATGAGCGCCGCGCCGCACGGGAACCCGCCGCCCAAGCCCTTAGCCACGGTCAAGAGATCGGGCCGTACGCCATAGAGCTGCGCGCCGAACGGCGCGCCAAGGCGGCCCATGCCCGTCTGCACTTCGTCGATGATCAAGAGCGCACCCGCGCGGTCGCAGGCAGCGCGCACCGCGTGCATGAATTGCGGCGCGAAATCGAACGCGCCCGCGAGCCCTTGCACCGGCTCGATGATGACGGCGGCCGTGCTCGAGTCGACGGCTGTGTCGAGTGCCGCCGCATCGTTGCGCGGCACGAACGCGACGTCGAACGGCGTACGCGGGAAGCCGTACCACGACTTCATCGCGCCGTAAGTCACGGCGGCGGCCGCGGCCGTGCGGCCGTGGAAGCTGTGCTCCATCGCGACGACCTTGCTGCGCCCCGTGACCTTGAACGCGAGCCGCAGCGCGTTCTCGTTCGCTTCGGCGCCGCTGTTGACGAAGAAGACGCGGCCCAAGCCCGGCGGAGCGAACGCCGCGAGCTTCTCGGCGGCCTCGTCACGCACCTTGAGCGGCAGCGCGTTGGTCTGGAACACGAGGTCGCGGCTCGCGCGCGCTATCGTCTCGGTCAAGTCGCGATGACCGTAGCCGAGCGCCGCGACGGCGTGGCCGCCGTAGAAATCGAGAATGCGGCGCCCCGCGGCGTTCTCGAGCCAGACGCCGATCCCGCGCACGGGCGTGAACGGCAGCATTGGATAAACTTCGTTGAGATGCGCGCTCACGGCGGCAATCTCGTGTGTTGCTACGTTCATCAGAGCCACCCTGCCGCCGGCGCAGTCAAGCCGGCGCTTTCCGGAAATCCCAATAGTCGATTCGCCCACTGCAGGCTGCCGCCCGCGGCGCCCTTGAGCAGATTGTCGGTCACCGAGCAGACGACGATCGTATCGCCGTCGGCGACGGCGTGCAGCGCGGCGTAGTTCGTCGCCGCGATGTCTTTCATCTTCGGCGGCTCGTCCTCGACGCGCACGAACGTCGCGCCGCGATAGTACTCGCGCAGCGCTTCGTTGACTTGCGCGGCCGTCGTCCGCTCCTTCGGGTGCAAGAAGATCGTCGCGTGAATGCCGCGAGCGAACGGGCCCGAGTGCGGCACGAACGCGAGCCGCACGTCGCGCCCCGTCGCGGCCTTGATCAGCGCGCGCACCTCCGGGTCATGCCGGTGCTTCAGCGCCTGGTACGCGAACAGGTTGCTCTGCCGGAACGGGTGATGCGTCGTGTCTCTGGGCGTGCGTCCTGCTCCGGTACTACCCGTGACCGCGCTGACGTAGAACTCGTCCGCCAGGCCGAGCGCCGCGAGCGGCACGATCGGCAGCAGCATCGTCGTCGCGAAGCAGCCGGGATGCGCCGCGTGCGGCGTCTCGATTTGCGCCAGCTGCTCGGGCACCGCGCACGTGAACTCTTTGAGACGCGCGGGCGTCGCGTGCGCGTGGCCGTAGACGGCCGCGTAAGCGGCCGCGTCGGCGAACCGAAAGTCGGCCGACGCGTCCACGACGACGAGCTCGACTCCGGCGCTGCCGGCCGCGTTCAAGAGCTGATCGATCAGTCCCGCCGACGCGCCGTGCGGCGCGGCCGACAACAGCAGCCAGCGCGGCGCCGTATTGAGCCGCTCGATGACGGCGTCGAGCGAGACGAACTGCGTGTCGGGATACGCCGGCGCTAAGTGCGGGAACGTCTTGCTCACCAGTTCACCGGCCTGGCTCGACGAGACGACGCCGCCGAGCACGAGCCCGGGATGGCCCGCGATGAGGCGCAGGAACTCGCCGGCAACGTAACCGGAGCCGCCGAGCACGAGCGTCGGAACTTGCTCGTTGCTCATGCCGACGCCTTCGCGGTTCTGGACCCGAGGCCGATGCTCGCCTGCAGCAGGTCGCCGAGCTCTGCCGAGCTCGTCATCGCGTTCAATGCGGCGACGTTCGAGCGCTCGCGAATGATGTCGATGCCGACCTGATTGTCCGTCGCCGGTCCCGAGATGACGGTTGGCTCGATACCGAACTCCTCGCGCAACAGCTTCGCGCCGCCCCACGCGCCGACCGGATCGTTCGCGCAGAGCACCATCGCCGTGATCCGCTTGACGATCTCCTTGTCGCGCAGGATCGCCTCGACGCCGTAGGCGCCGAGCAGCCCGTCGCCGAGCTCGAAGACAATGGCGTCGGGTTTCTCGTCCGACAGCTCATTCAGAAGCGAGCGAGTGAGCGCGGGCGCGTTCTTCGACGTCGTCGCGCAAATGCCGAAGTCGGAGAACATCGCGATGTGCCGCGCGCCCGAGTCTTCCATCGCCAGAATGTCGCGGCGCAGCGCGACGCCCGTCGACTTGAACGCGTCGACCGTCAAACCGTTGTGGCGAAAGCGGCTGACGATCGCGCACGCGGCGGCCGTCTTGCCGGAGTTCATACACGTGCCGGCGATCGCGACGACGGGCACACCGTGTGTGTCGAGCGGCACGTCGAGCTTCAACGGCTCGGTCGAGACGCGCGCCGGCACGCCGACCCGCTGCCCCAAGTACGGGAAGTCGAGCACGCAGCCCAGGACCTTGCAGTTGAACGGATCGCCGTGCGACGGATTGATCGAGTCGCAGATGCCGATGACGCCGCCCAAGTTCAGTAGCTGCACGATGTCGCCGGGCGCGAGTTGCGTCGGCAAGTGGCCCGAGTAGCCGAACAGCGCCTTGCGGTGGCCGAGCGCACCGACGACGACGTCGCCCTTCTTGACCTCGGCCATGCGGCCGCTCGTGAGCTCGATCGTGTTGTAGCGCGACTTGTTGTTGAGCACCTCGACCGCGATCAGCACCCCTTCCTCGCACGGAATGTCCGCGCTCACTCGAATCTCTTGGCCGAGATCCGCTTGAACGGCGACCGACGCGATTTTGTCTACGAGTACAGAGCGCATCTCACTGCCCCCCGGCCCGGGTGTGGAACATGCCGGGCAAAGCCATGATCTTCGAGAAACCGTAAGCGTCGGCCGGCGTCCATTCGCCCGCCGCTTCGCCGTACTTGCCGCGGCTCACGGCCATCAACGAATGCGGCGACGTGACGCCGAGCACGAATAGGCTGCCGGGCCGCAGCTGCACGCGAACCTTGCCCGTCACGCGCGCCTGCGACGAAGCGAGCAACGCCTCGATGTCGCGGCACGCGGGGTCGAGCTGCTTGCCTTCATGGATGAGCTGGCCATAGACCTGGCTCACGGGCTCCTTCACGACGGCTTGACTGCCGAGCAGCGTCAGCTTCTCGAGCTCGCGGTGCGCGCTGATCAGGATCTCGGCCGCGGGCGCTTCGAACGCGACGCGCCCTTTCGTGCCGATGATCGTGTCGCCCAAGTGAATGCCGCGGCCGATGCCGTAGCGCGCGCCGATTTCCTCGACCTTCTCGAGCAACGCGACGGGATCGAGTCGCTTGCCGTCGAGCGCGACGGGCACGCCTTGCGCGAACTCGATCTCGAGCTCGCTGAACGGCTGCGGCTTGTCGAGCGCGCCGGCTGAGAGCACCCAGGCGGATTCCGGAATGCTGCCCTTCGAATCGAGCGTCTCGGTGCCGCCGATCGTCACGCCCCAAAGGCCGCGGTTCGTCGAGTACGCCGAGCCGCGCGTCGGCACCGGCATGTTGCGCTCCTCGAGGAACTTCACTTGGGCGGGCCGTTGGAACGCGTGGTCGCGCACCGGCGCCAGGATCGTGAGCTGCGGCGCGACGGCCTTGAGCACGATCTCGAACCGCACTTGGTCGTTGCCGGCCGCCGTGCAGCCATGCGCCACGGTATCCGAGCCGAGCTCCTTTGCGAGCTGCGCCAAGTACTTCGCCTGCAGGCCGCGCTCGGCGCCGACCGACAACGGGTACATGTTGCCGCGCTTCACGTTGCCCATGATCAGGAACTTGATGACCCGGTCGAAGAATTCCGGCCGCGCTTCGATGAGGCGATGCTCGGCCGCGCCGAGCGCCCGAGCGCGCTCGTCGAGCGCGCGAGCAGCGGCCGCATCGATGCCGCCGCAATTGACGGTCACCGTCACGACGGGGCGCTTGTACGTCTCCTTCAGCCACGGCACGCAGAACGACGTGTCGAGACCGCCCGAGAACGCGAGCACGATGGGATTAGCAGCAGAGGTCATGTCGTTGCCTTCTTCAGATGTTGACGTAACCGGCCTCGCAAGCGCCGTTGTTCGTTTGAACCGATCGTAGCCACGAAAATCGTGTCGTCGCCGGCCATCGTGCCGACGATCTCGGGCCAGCCGCTGTTGTCGAGAGTGACGGCGACGCGCTGCGCAGCGCCGATCGCAGTGATGACGACGAGCAAGTTGGGACCGGCCGAGCGGATGTCACGCACGAACTCCGCGACGACCGACAGCGACTCCGCGTCGCCGCTCGCGCTCTCGGGCGGTTTCGGCAAGCTGTAGCCGTCCTTGAGCTTCGCCGCGCCGAGGTCGCGCAAATCGCGGCTGACACTCGACTGAGTCGCAAGGTACCCTTCCGCGCGCAGCAACTCGACAAGCTCCGCTTGTCGATTCACCACGTGCTCTGCGAGCAGACGGGCAATAGCCCGGCGCCGCTCGTTTTGTTCGAGGGTTGCGCTCGGCATGGAAAAGAGGCGTGAATAAAGTTGCGCATATAATAGGCCATATGCGCAAGTTCGCAAGAGGGCAATTCATGTTGGATGCGATCGAGATCACGACGGGCAATTCGCCGCAGCTTTCGGTGCTCTGGCTGCACGGCTTGGGCGCCGACGGCCACGACTTCGAGCCGATCGTGCCGGAGCTTCGGCTGCGCGTGCCCGTCCGGTTCGTGTTTCCGCACGCACCGGTGCGTCCCGTGACGATCAACAACGGAATTGAGATGCGGGCGTGGTACGACATCCTCGGCTTCGACCGTCGCGCAGCGGAAGATGCGGCCGGGATTCGCGCGAGCGCCGCCGCCGTCACCGAGCTCGTCGATCGCGAAATCGAGCGCGGTATGTCGTCGGACCGCATCGTGCTCGCCGGATTCTCGCAGGGTGGTGCGATCGCGCTGCATACCGCGCTGCGCGAGCCGCGGCCATTGGCCGGCGTGCTCGCGCTCTCGACTTATTTGCCGTTGTCCGCGACGCTCGCGAGCGAGCGCAGCGCCGCGAACGCAGCTGTACCGCTATTCATGGCCCACGGCACGGACGACCCGGTCTTACCGCTCGGGCTGGCCGAGACCTCGCGCCGCACGCTCGAGGCGCTCGGTTACGTCGTCGATTGGCACGCGTATCCGATGGCGCACTCCGTCTGCATGGAGGAGGTCAGCGCCGTCGGCTCGTGGCTCACCGCACTCCCTGCGGCGCGAGGCTAGCTCCGCCGTTCGAGCTCGAACGTCTCTCGTACTTCCGCTACGGCGTGCCCGGTCGCGTCGAACGAGCGCTCGGCAAACGTCGCTTGCCCGCTTCCGTCGACGAGCACCACCGTCGAGCAGCGCGTGCCGTAGACGGGCCCGACGACGAAATGCGTGCGCTGGTAACGCTGCTCGGGCGTGCCCACTTCGTCGCGCTCGGCGAGCAACGCGAACAGCGGCTCGAGCGGCGCGGCGTGCGACAGTAACCGCTCGACGCCGGCGCGCGCGCTCGCGGTCTTCGGCCACTCGATGCCCGCCGGCGCGTTACTGAGTGAATGCGTACCTGAGTCGAGCCGTGCCGCCGCGGCGCGATTGCTCGCGAACATCAGCTCGCGGCCATCGTAGAGGAACAGGTTGAACGGGCCGAACGCCGCGCCGTCGTGCACGGCGCGCGCCGCGTGCTCCGCGGACGGCGCGAGATCCGTCACGAAGTCGGCGACGAGCGAGCCGCGCGAGCTCTTGCCCACGGGTCGCTGGGCTTCTCGGATGTTCGTTACGGCCGCGAAGCGCCCGCCGCGATTCATGGCGAGCCACGAGCCGCCGGCTTCGAGGTCGCGCCCGCCGAGCACGCGCGACTCATCGGACCACCACGCGGCTCTCGCCGTCGGCCGCGCGTGCCGCTCGTCGCGATTCGCGGCGACGATCAGCGGGTAGCGAGGCGAAGCGCCGAGCGCGACGACGATGAGGCACATTCCGCCATGCTACCCGGCCGCCGCGAGCTGCTCGACGTCGCCTTGGCGCGCGGACAGAAGGCACGAAGGGCAGGCGGAGCGCGGCAGCGACAAGATGTCGAACACGTAGTAGATCGAGCAAGCATCGCAGCGAGCGACGCCGAGCTCGTCGCCGCGGCGCATGCTGACGAGCAGATTCCAGCACCACTCGAACGTCAACGAGCTGCGCGGCACCAAGGTATCGAACGACTCGAAGCACTCGCAGAACCGCTGGCCGACGTCGACGTTGTTCTTGAGCGGCGGCCCCGGCGGTTGCTCGGGGCAGAGTAAGCCGTTCGCGAGCAGCATATTCACGAACGCGCCGGATTCTAGGGCGCGCTGTGGCGTCCGCACGAGCGGGGCGATCCGCGTCGGCGAGCGCCCCCGCTGCCGCCGAACCGGCTCCTCGCCGTGCTTGAAATAGCTCGTATAGAGCTTGCGAATTCGATCGTCGTTCATCCCCGTCAGGTACCGAATCGTGCCCGTTCGAGCCTCGTGCTTGATCATCCGCATGGCCAGATCGAACTTCGCTTGCTCCCCCCGATAACGGTCGTCCGTCGCCCTCATGGTCTGTTTCCCCCCGATTCGACCACATAGAAGACTTTATCCTACAAAAGCCATTAGTGGACATTTACGACCATATATGGCACATACACCGCAAAAAGAGGTCGGACGGCGATGCTGAAGACGGGCGCCTTAGACCAACTCCACCAGGTCCATGAGCTCAACCGAGCCTTCCTCGGCCTGCTCCAATCACGGCTCCTGGATCGCCGCTCCTGCCTCGGCTTGCCAGCGCTGGCGCAGGCCACCGTCGCCGCCGCGACCGGCCCGCTGCTCGATGGCGTCGCGGCGTTCCCGCACGCGCTGTTTCGCTTGAACATAGGGGCGCGCCCGTGGCCTGCCTGCGCCGATGACGTCGCGGATTTCGACGAGGCGGAGCAGCAGTTGTGCTGGTCGATCTTGTTCGCCGTGCGGCACACGAGCCGCCACAGCGCCTATCAGGCGCGGCTGCTGTTCGGTCTCGAGGCCGACGACGTCGAGCGGCTAGGCGGCTCGCGGCTCGCGGAGCTCCAGCAGCACGCCGGCGCCCCCGGCGTGCTCAAGTGTGCGTTCGCCGAGCACCGTTCGTTTTGGCAGCAGCTGTTCACGACGACGCGTCCCGAGCTGCGGCGCCAGCTCACGCTGATGGCCTTGCAGCCCAGCCTCGCCATCGCGTGGCCGCAACGCCGCCCGCCGCGCGCGACGCTCTAACCGATCCCAAATTGCCGCGTGGCGCGTCGCGGCCCGTACAATAGCCGCCCTCGGAGCTTGGGCTCTTGTTGGGCACTCATGGACGCACTCGTCATCAGGGACCTGCGCAAGGTCTACGCCACCGGCGTTGAAGCGCTGAAGGGCATCGATCTGACCGTGCGCGAAGGCGACTTCTTCGCGCTGCTCGGCCCGAACGGCGCCGGCAAGACCACGGCCATCGGCATCGTCACGTCGCTGATTCGCAAGTCGGGTGGCTCGGTGAGCGTGTTCGGCCACGATCTCGAGCGCGAGCGCGATGCGGCGAAGGCCTGCATCGGCGTCGTGCCGCAAGAGATCAACTTGAACATGTTCGAACGCAACGATCACACGTTGGTCAATCAGGCGGGCTACTACGGCGTGCCGAAGCCGATCGCGCAGCAGCGCGCCGAGAAGTACCTCAAGGCCCTGCACCTGTGGGACAAGCGCGCCGGCATCGCGCGGACGCTGTCGGGCGGCATGAAGCGCCGGCTCATGATCGCGCGCGCCCTCGTGCACGAGCCCCGCCTACTGATCCTCGACGAGCCGACGGCCGGCGTCGACATCGAGATCCGCCGCTCGATGTGGGAGTTCATGCGCGAGATCAACGCGAAGGGCACGACGATCATCCTGACGACGCACTATCTCGAAGAGGCCGAGAGCCTCTGCCGCAACGTCGCAATCATCGACGAGGGACGCATCATCGAGAACGACGCGATGGCGAATGTGATCGGCAAGCTGCAGCTCGAGGTGTTCGTGCTGAGCTTGCTCGAGCCCGTCGTCGTGCCGCCCGCGTTGAACGGCTACACGGTGCGATTGCGCAACGAGCGCGAGATCGAGGTCGAGGTCGCTAAAGGGCAGGGGCTCAACGACGTGTTCGCGCAGCTATCAGCCAAAGGCCTGCACGTCTCGAGCATGCGCACCAAAACGAATCGGCTCGAGGAGCTGTTCATTCGGCTCGTCGACAAACAGGAGCGGAAATCGGCATGAACGAGATCGCGATCAAGCGCGCCGAGACGCGCGACGTCAACCTCTGGCGCGTCAACCTCGTCGGTTTCTGGACGATCGTGCGCAAGGAGTCGCGGCGCGTCGTGCGGATCTGGATTCAGACGATCATTCCGCCGGCGATCACGATGACGCTGTACTTCATCATCTTCGGCAGCCTCGTCGGCAGCCGCATCGGCTCGATGGACAACGTGCCGTACATGACGTTCATCGCGCCCGGCCTCATCATGATGGCCGTCATCACGAACTCATTCGCGAACGTCGTCTCGTCGTTCTTCTCGAGCAAGCTTATGCTGCATCTCGAGGAGATGCTCGTCGCGCCTATCGCGCACACGACGATCGTGCTCGGCTTCGTCGTCGGCGGCGTCGTGCGCGGCCTGCTCGTTGCGGCGCTCGTGGTCGTCGTCGCGATGTTCTTCACGGATCTACAAGTCGCGCATCCCTTGATCACGTTCACGACGATCCTGCTTACGGCCGTCGTGTTCTCGATCGCCGGGTTGTTCAACGCGATCTTCGCGAAGACCTTCGACGACATCACGATCATCCCGACGTTCGTGCTGACGCCGTTGACGTACCTCGGCGGCGTGTTCTTCTCGATCCAGCTGCTGCCGCCGTTCTGGCAGGGCGTCGCGCAGCTGAACCCCATCCTCTACATGGTCAACGCGTTCCGCTACGGCATGCTGGGGTCTGCCGACATCTCGATCGGCTTCGCTTACTTGATCATGTTCGCCGCCGCGGCCGGCCTATTCGGCGCCGTGCTGTTCATGCTGAAGCGCGGCATCGGCGTCAGGGCGTGACGTGTGCGGCCGGTTCGGGTTGTTCGTCACGCCCGAGGTGCTCGAGGAGTACTTCTCGCTCGATGATCTCGTCGCGGCCGTGGAGCCGCGCTACAACCTGACGCCGGGCAGGGCCGTCGCCGTCGTTCGCGAGCACGAAGGCCAACTTAGGCTCGAGCCGTTGCAGTGGGGACTGATCCCGTTCTGGGCGAAGGACGCCACGATCGGCCGCAAGCTCGTCAACGCGCGGCTCGACAGCATCGCGGAGAAACCCGCCTACCGCGAGGCGTGGCAACGGCGGCGCTGTCTTATTCCAGCGAGCGGCTTCTACGAGTGGAGCGAACCTAAGGATGGCCGCAAGCGCCCCTACTTCATCCGCCCGGGCAGCGAGCCGTTGCTCGCGCTTGCGGGACTGTGGGAACGGTGGCGCACGCCGGAGGGCGAAAAGCTCGAGACGTGCGTGATCGTCACGACCGACGCGAACGCGCACCTCGCGCCGATTCACGACCGCATGCCGCTCTTGATTCCGCGCGACGCGCACGCGCTGTGGCTCGATCCGCGCTCGACCGTCGACGACATGCTGAAGCTTGCTGCGCGGCCGCCGGCGCTCGAAGCACATCCCGTCGGGTTCGGCGTCAACGATCCAAAGAACGACGACGAGACGCTGATCGCGCCCGTCGCGGAAGCGGGCTGACGCGCTTTACTCTTGAACGAGAATGAAGCGTCGGCCGGCGTGCGTCAGCACTGCGCCCGTCGGCCCGATGGCCACGAGCTGTGGCCCTTCGGCGAGCCGGTCGCCTTCCTTGTACTTGCGCCCGTTGATGAAGACGAAGCGGTCGCGCGGCAGCGCGCTGAACGCGTGTAGCTCGAGATGCAGCGGCGGCACGGCGACGCCTTCGGCGGCAAGCATCGAGACGCTTGGCAGTGCAACCGAATCGTCAGGTAAGTTCGTGACCCGCGCAGGCGGCGTGAACTGCGGTGCAGCGATCGGCGCGTTGCCCGCGCTCAACGTCTGCACGCCGCCCTCGCCCGATGGAATGGTGCTCGAGGCGGCCGCGGCCGAGAGCGATTCGCCCGCCGGCACGCTCGAGCCCGCCGCGGCCGAGAGCGTCGAGTCGCCCGGTGGGCGCGAAGGCACGGCTTGTTGCGGTACGGGGGCGCTGCGCGGCGCGGGCGGCGGCAGCTCCACAGTGCGCTGGACCGTCGGCGGCGCAGCCGCGAGCTCGTCCGACGGACGCATGCTGTAGATCCACGCAGACCCAAGTGCGAGCACGGCCGCGCCGAGCCCGCCGATCACGGCAAACGCCCAGCGAGGCATCTGCGGCTGCGGCGTCGCGAGCGGCACCTGCGCGAGGCCAGGCACGGTCGACCGTTGCCGCTCGTGTTCCGATTTGCGCAGTGCGTCGAGAATGAACGACACGTCAGTGATCCTTCACGAGTGACGGAGTGTTCGGCAGATTCAGTTCGGCCAGCATCGCGATCTGCGTGCGCGCGCCGACGATGCCGTCGATCGTGAGCTGGTGCGCGCGCTGGTACGCGCGCACGCGCTGCTCGAGCGCGGTGTCATACAGCGTCGAGGACTCGACTGCGGCGGACTCCCCCGCGAGCAGCGCGAGCGTCTCGCGCAACCAATGCACGCCTTCATCGTTGGCGCCCGGCATGAGATCGCGGCCTGGCGCTCTGCCGGGGCGCCATAGCAACAAATGATCGCCGAACCAGTAATAGCTGAGCTCGGCGAGCGGCAGCTCGAAGGTGCTGCCGTTCGCGAGAAGCTGCACGTGGTCGTACCCGAGTGCCGTAACGACGACCGGCTGCTCCGTTCCGTCGGCCCCCACGAGCGACAAGATCGCAGGCCAGTTGACCCGCCGTAGCTCGCTCAATGTGCCGCGGCGCTGGTAGAGACAGCGAAGGCCGCGCTCCTGGGCCTGGATGCACGGCTCACCGCGCGCGGGATCGTAGGGCGCTCCCCAGATCGCAAGTAGCTCGGCGATTGCGGCGTCGGTCGTCAGCGCGAACTTCGGGTCCTCGCGGAGCTTCGCGAGCGTCGGCAATTCGTGCGGCGCCGATTCGTGCGGCGGCGGCGCCGCGGCCGGATCGCTTGCCGGCGTCGCGGCAACCACGTCCAACGCCAAGGCGGCCGTCTGTGAGGGTGCTGGCGGAGGCGACGCCGCCGGCGCGCCGAGAAACTGCTGCGGAACGGGCTCCGGGAGGACTGGCGTGTTGCCGAGGTTCGAGACTCCGAACACGATGGCAGCGGCCCCGGCGACGCCGGTTGCGAAGGGCCACCACGGAGCTTTGCGCCGCACGCCGAATACTTCGGACGCCGCCGCGGAGACGAGCTTCGCGTCGACGCTGCGCTGATCCTTCGTGTACGCAGCGAGCAATGCTCGGTCGGCGATGACGTTGATGAGGCGCGGGATCCCGCGCCCGTACCTATAGAGCGCGTTGATCGCGCTCTTCGTGAAGATGTCCGTCTGCGTGCCCGCGACGCGCAGCCGATGGCTCACGTAGGCGCGCGTCTCGTCCTTGCGCAGCGGCTCCAAGTGATAACGTCCCGTGATGCGCTGCGCGATCTGCCGCATCTCGGGTCGATCGAGCAGCTCGCGCAGCTCCGGCTGCCCGATCAAGATGATCTGCAGCAGCTTTTGCTTCGAGGTCTCGAGGTTCGTCAGAAGGCGCACCTGCTCGAGCAACTCGGGCGACAGAGTCTGTGCTTCGTCGACGATCAACACGACGCGCCGGCCCTCGGAGTGGGCTTGCATCAGATGCGAGTTCAAGACGTCGATGTGCCCTTTGACCGTGCGTTCGGTTGGCGGCGGGCAACGCAGCTCCTGGACGATCGTCTCCAAGAACTCAACCGTCGTGAGTTGCGGCGACAGGATCAGCGCGATGTCGGCTTTCGCGGGCAGCTGCTCGAGCACGCTGCGAATCAGCGTGGTCTTGCCGGTGCCAACCTCGCCCGTGAGCTGGATGAAGCCGCCGCTCTCCGAGATGCCATATAAAAGGTGCGCGAGCGCGTCCGTGTGCCGGGCGCTCATGTAGAGATAGCGCGGATCCGGCGTGATCGCGAAGGGCTTCTCGTTGAGACCAAAAAACTCGGAGTACACGTTGCGCTCTTGGTGGCTGCTTCGCGTTCGACCGCCCGCCGGCGCCCGGGTTCGACCGCTACTGAACCTCGATCGTGATTACGTTCGACGCGATCGGCGGATCGTGCGGGATATGCAGGTGATCGCCGAGCACGAGTTGCAGCGTATGGCGGCCCGGCGCAAGCGTCAGCTCGACCTCCGTCTGCCCGCCGCCGAAATGCCTGTGCTGCTCGTCGTTCGGTAGCGGCAATGAGAGATTTGCCGGCATGGCCGCATCGACGAGCAAGTGATGATGGCCCGCGTCGTTGCGCTCGACGCCCGCCGGTGCCACGCCGAAACCCTTTAGGCCGAACACAACTCGCACGGGGTTCGTGACTTTGGCGCCATCCGCGGGCTCGATGATGTAGGCCGCTGCACCCGGCGGAGCGGGCTTGCGCGTCGGCGCGGCCGGCGCGGCCGGACTAGCTGCCGACGGCGCGGCCGGAGCCGCAGGCGCTGCCGGTTCTTGCCGCCCGCAGGCCGCGAGCAGCCCGCAGGCGAGGATCAGAGCGCCGATTTTCAGCATGGGCAGTTTCCCCCAGACGGGAGCTCGTTTTGGCCCAACTTTAACACAGGGGGTCCGGGGCCCGACCGCCCGGACCGGTCATAACGCGCGCTGTCTTGGCGACGGGGCGACTACCGGTCGCGATAACCCGTCACGTCCTGGATCTTGTCCGACATGCCGTCTTCCCACGTGCTCCAGCCGGAGAGCATTCCGTAGGGCGGGCGCGTCAGAAACGCCTCGATCTCCGAGAGCTGGTTGTTCTCGACCTTGAAGATCTCGAGGATCTCCCAGGTCCACGGCTGGGCGGGGCCAGCCGTCGTCGGCGTGCCGTCCGGGCGCGTGAAGTTGCGCGTGCTGCCGGCCATGTGATCGAAAAACGCGAACACGGCGACGACGCCGCGCTCCTGATCGATGGCCACGTAGCGCCGGTCGCGGATGCGCGAGACGAAGTACAGCAGTCCCGACTGGAATTGCTCGAGGCACGACCACTGTCCCGAGTAGCCGCGCGCGGACTTGGGATCGGGCTTCGTTTCGCCCGCGGGCGTCGGCACGTTCGTCGAGCGGCCGCCGTTCTCGATGCGGTCGCAGCGCGGCGAGAACGGATAGTCGCCCTTGCCGTCGTTGCGCTGCATGCCCGTGAAATATTTGTTCGCGGTATCGATCAATGCGGTGCGCGACATGCGTTGCGCCGCCGGGATCGGCGTCGAGAACGCGGCGCGCGGCGAGCCGAGCGCTTCGACGCGCTGTGCGGTCTGCGCGTTGCGCTCGAGAACTTGCTCGACCTCCGTGATGCGGCCGTCGGCGACTTTGAGCCGCAGCGCCATCAGCGCCGGCGTACCCATCGCCGGATCGGCACTGTCTTCGACGACCGTCGTGATCAGCGCGATCTGGCCGGCCTCTGGGTCCGCGACGGCGAGCCGGTATTTGCCCGTGCTCTTCATGCTCTTCCAGAGGCCTTCGCCGACCGGCAGCACTTGGCCGTTCTCGGTGAAGCGGACGTTCTGCGCGAGTGGCACGGCGCGCGGGTCATCGGCGGTGACGGCGGCGAAGTAGCGATCGACCCAGCCTTCGAGGCACGCGCGGTCGCAGCTTCCGGCGTGCGACCGCGTCGTCGTGGCGGCGCGCGGGATCGCGGCGACCGCGTTGCTCTGCGCGTCGGCCGCGCTCGAAAGTCCAACCGCGGCGAACACGAGCGCCAGCGCGCTCGACGCGAATCGTACGTTCATGGCTTCCCCTTGTCGTTCTTCTTTACGCGCCCTGGCGGCGCAATTCGCTCGGATCGAAGTCGTCGACACCGGTGACGTCGAGCACGCGCCGGTCAAACGCGCGTATGGCCTCGGCCTCGGTCGGCGTCAGGATGCCTTTCTGCTCGGCTTCGTCGATCTGGCTCGGATAGTCGTCGGCCCTGATGTCGCCCGCACGGCGCGCGTCGAACACACGGCGCTCGAGCGGCTTGACCTGCTCGGCGATCTCCATCGCTTGCTGTAACAGTCCGATTTGATTGTTGGGCTCGACAGCGGTGTAGATGCCGGCCGCGAGGCGGTCGCGCGTCGGCGTCGGGTTGATCATGAGCTCGACGATCTCTTGGCCGAGCACGTCGGACGGCGCGAAATAGGTGCGGCCGCGCGGGAAGATGAAGAAGCGCAGCACTGCAGCGACGAAGCGATTCGGGAAGTTGCGCAGTAGGCCGTGGAACTGCTCCTGCGTCTTGTAGAGCAGCGTGCGGCACGACCACTCGACGAGCGGCAGATCCTCGGGCGGCTCGCCTTGGTCCTGATAGTGCTTGAGCACCATCGACGCCAAGTACAAGTAGCTCAGGATGTCGCCGAGCCGCGCCGAGATCAGCTCGCGGCGCTTGAGCTCGCCGCCGAGCGTGAACATCGCGGCGTCGGTGATCAGCGCGAACGAGGCGCTGTAACGGTTGATGTGCTGGTAGTAGCGGCGCGCCGGTCCGGAGACTGGCACGTCGGTGAAGCGCGCGAACGTTATCGCCATCACGAACGAGCGCGCGGCGTTCGACAAGCCGTAGCCCAAATGCTTGAACAGCAGGCGATCGAATTCGATCAACCCCGCTTCGCGATCGGGATTGCGCGCGGCGTCCATCTCGGCGCGCACGAACGGATGGCAGCGAATCGCGCCCTGGCCGAAGATGATCAGGTTGCGCGTCAGAATGTTCGCGCCTTCGACCGTGATCGCGATCGGCACGCCTTCGTAGCCGCGTGCGAGGTAGTTCTTCGGCCCGAGCATGATGCCCTTGCCGCCGTGCACATCCATCGCGTCTGCTGCGACTTGCCGGCCGAGCTCGGTGTTGTGGTACTTCAGGATCGCCGACGGCACGGCGGGCCTCTCGCCGTTCGTGATCGCCGTGCAGGTGACGCGCGACGCGGCCATCATCGTGTAGACGCTTCCCGCCATGCGCGCGATCGCTTCGCCGACGCCGTGGAACTTGCCGATCGGCAAGTTGAACTGGCGGCGCAGCTTCGCGTACGCGCCCGTCGCGTAGAGCGCCGCCTGCGCGCCGCCGAGCGCGTTGCTCGGCAGCACGATGCTGCGGCCGACGGCGAGCTGTTGCACGAGCATGTGCCAGCCCTGGCCCGCCATCTTCGTGCCGCCGATGATCGTCTCGAGCGGCACGAACACGTCGCGGCCGCGAACCGGGCCGTTCTGGAATGGAATGTTGATCGGAAAGTGCCGGCGGCCGACCTCGATGCCGGGCGTGTCCATCGGAATCAGCGCGGCCGTGATGCCGTAAGCGTCGACCTCGCCGATCAAGTGCTCGGGATCGTAGAGCTTGAACGCGAGGCCGAGCACGGTCGCGATCGGCGCGAGCGTGATGTAGCGTTTGTCCCAGTTCAAGCGGATGCCGACGATTTCTTGACCTTGCCACGTCCCTCTGCAAACGACGCCGTTGTCGACGAGCGCTGTCGCGTCGGAGCCGACGCGCGGCGACGTCAGCGCGAAGCAAGGGATCTCGTCGCCGCTCGCGAGCCGCGGCAGCCAGTACTGCTTCTGCTCGTCAGTGCCGTAGTGCAGCAGGAGCTCAGCGGGCCCGAGCGAATTCGGCACGCCGACCGTCGACGCGGCTACTGTGCTGCGCGACGAAAGTTTCGCGAGCACCATCGAGCACGCGAGCGGCGAGAACTGCAGTCCGCCGTACTCCTTCGGGATGATCATCGCGAAGAACTTGTGGTCCTTGAGGAACTGCCACACGTTCGGCGGCATGTCCGCCAGCTCGTGCGTGATCTGCCACTCGTCGAGCAGAGCGCAGAGCTCCTCAGTCGGACCGTCGAGAAACGCTTGCTCCTCGGGCGTCAGCTTCGGTGGCGGTAGGTTCTTGAGCCGGCGCCAATCCGGCATGCCCGTGAAGAGCTCGCCATCCCACCAGATGTTGCCGGCCTCGAGCGCCTCCTGCTCGGTCTTCGACATGCTCGGCAACATGCTGCGGTAGAGCGCGAACAGCCGGCGCGTGACGTTGTCGCGGCGAATCTGCTCGACGTTCGCGAGCGCGAACAACGCAAACAGCGCGATCAGCAGCAGCTTCCAAATGAAGCCGCCGCTGCCGAAGAGGAGATACACGAGCAGCAGCGCGCCGAGGACGACCGTCGAAGTCCGGAGGTCCATGCGTCGGTAGGCGAGGGTCAGCAACGTTGCGACCAGGAGCACGAGCCAGATCAGGGTTCCCATCGCGACTCCTTTGCCTCAGCCGATCGTCGGCGCGCCGCCTTAGGAAGCGCGCGCGTTAGAGGAGGTTTTGGACTCCGGCGCGTTCTTCGCGAAGCTCGGCCTCGGTGGCCGCCATCTTCGCCTGCGCGAAGTCATCGACGGAAAGCCCCTGCACGATCTGATAGTCGCCGCGCACGCAGCGGACGGGATACGAGTAGACGATGCCTTCCTTGACGCCGTAGCTGCCGTCCGACGCGACGGCCATGCTGATCCAGTCGTCGCCGGCTGTGCCGAGCGCCCAGTCGCGCACGTGATCGATGGCCGCGGACGCGGCCGAAGCGGCCGACGAGGCGCCGCGCGCCTTGATGATCGCGGCGCCGCGCTGCTGCACTGTCGGAATGAACTCCTCGCGATACCAGCTCTGCGACACGCGCGTGAGCGCCGGCTTGCCGCCGACCGTCGCGTGCGTGAGGTCCGGGAACTGCGTCGCCGAGTGGTTGCCCCAGACGATGACGCCGGCGACGTCGCCGACGTGCGTGCCCGCCTTCGTCGCGAGCTGCGCCTTCGCGCGGTTGTGATCGAGCCGCATCATGGCCGTGAAATTGCGCGGGTCGAGGCCCTTCGCATTCTCGCGCGCGATCAACGCGTTCGTGTTGGCGGGGTTGCCGACGACGAGGATCTTCACGCGCCGATCCGCGACCGCGTCGAGCGCTTTGCCCTGGGCCGAAAAGATCTGCGCATTCGCTTGCAGCAAGTCCTTGCGCTCCATGCCGGGGCCGCGCGGGCGGGCGCCGACTAGCAGGCCGTAGTTGATGTCCTTGAACGCGATGTCGGCCTTGTCGGTGACGACGACGCCGTGCAGCGTCTCGAACGCGCAGTCGTCGAGCTCCATTGCGACGCCGTTCAGCGCGCCGAGCGCCGGCGTGATCTCGAGCAGCTGCAGGATGATCGGCTGGTCGGCTCCGAACAATTGCCCGGACGCGATGCGAAATGCCAGCTGGTATCCGATCTGGCCTGCGGCGCCCGTAATTGCGACACGAACGGGCGTCTTACTCTTCTGCTTCATGGGTGACGTCTGCCTCGACAACGATGCTGTCCAAAACGAAATGCGGGCCGGAATGTTACCACGCGAGTGCGGGCCGACAGGCGATCTCGCCCTGCACTGACAAGTGCGTCAGTCGCCGTTTTCGAGCGCTTGTTTCGCGAGGCCGTGCTTACGCAGCAGGCTGCGAAATTGGTGGTAGCTCAAGCCCAAAATCTTTGCCGCGACGGTTTGCTTGAACTGCGCGCGTTCGAGCGCGCGCCGCAGCACTTGGCGCTCGTAGTCGGCCACGGCGGCACGAAAATCGGCGGGCACGCCGTGATCGATGGGCGGCGCCGCGCTCGCGGTCGACTGCGCAGCCTCCTCTTCATCGTCGGGCTCTTCCGGCGGCGCCGGGCTGAAGGGCGACGCGAACGGATCGAACAGGATCTCGTTGATCGGCTGGTCCCCCGCCTCCGCGCGGTACACGCTGCGTTCGATCGCGTTCTTGAGCTCGCGGACGTTGCCGGGCCAGGTGTAGCCGAGCAGCGCGGCCTTCGCATCGGCCGTGAATCCCGGAAAAAACGGGCGCCGCAGCTCCTTCGTGACGTTGACCGCGAAGTGATACGCGAGCGTGTTGATGTCCTCGGGCCGAGCTCGGAGCGGGGGCACGTGAATCACGTCGAACGCGAGCCGGTCGAGCAAGTCGGCGCGAAACCGGCCGAGCTCGGCGAGCCGCGGCAGGTGCTCGTTCGTCGCCCCGACGATGCGCACGTCGGTGCGAATCGTGTCGGAGCCGCCGACGCGCTGGAACTCGCCGTACTCGATCACGCGCAGGATCTTCTCCTGCATGCGCGGCGGAATCGTGCCGAGCTCGTCGAGCACAAGCGTGCCGCCGTTTGCCTGCTCGAAACGCCCGATGTGCGTGCGCGTGGCTCCGGTGAAGGCGCCGGCCTGATGCCCGAAGAGCTCCGACTCGAGCAACGACTCCGTGAGCGCCGCGCAATTGACCTTGATCAGCGGCTGCCCCCAGCGCGGCGAGAGATAGTGCAAGCGCGCGGCGATGAGCTCTTTGCCGGTGCCGCGCTCGCCGATCACGAGCACGGGTTTCACGAGCTTGGCGGCGCGTGAGACGTGCTCGAGCATGGCCAAGAAAGACGGCGCCTCGCCAATCAGACCGGTACGGTCGGGGGTCGTCGTGGTGTTCGTTGCGGCGGCTGCGCTGGCCAAGTGGCACCAACTGTTAGTCGTTTAGGCGAAATCTTAGCCCAAGACCAAACCGGGACCCAAGCGTCATTGCGTCCTTGGGAGGGAATTCACCCGTTAGATCAGGTACTTAACGCGAAATAGAGGCACTGGCACAGTTTCTGCTTTGAGGTCCGCACTAATCACTCAGAGGGCTGCGTGCCATGGGAATCTTCTCGCGCTTCACCGACATCGTTAACTCGAACATCAACTCGATCCTCGACAAGGCCGAGGATCCGGAAAAACTCGTACGCCTCATGATCCAGGAGATGGAGGATACGCTCGTCGAGGTTCGCTCGACGGCGGCCCGCGCCATCGCGGATCGCAAGGAAATCACGCGCTCGCTGGCGGCCCTCGAAGCCGAGGCTCGCGAGTGGCAGACAAAGGCCGAGCTCGCGCTCGACAAGAATCGCGAGGACCTCGCGAAGGCGGCGCTCGCAGAGAAGGCGCGCTCGACGGCAGCCGCGGACGCGCTGCGCACGCAGCATCAGACGTTGGGTGACGGTCTCGACAAGCTCAACGACGACGTCGTGCGGCTCGAGGAAAAGCTCGTCGATGCGAAGACGCGCCAACAGGCGATCCTTTCGCGGCAGCGCACCGCGAGCGGTCGGCTCGAAGCACGCAAGCGCCTGCACAGCGCGCGCGTCGACGACGCGCTGATTCGGTTCGATCAGTTCGAGCGACGCATCGACGACATTGAAGCGCACGTCGAATCGTACGATCTCGGCGGCAAGAAGAGCCTCAAGGACGAGTTCTCGGAGCTGGAGAATGAGGACGCGGTCGCGCAGGAGCTGCGCGAGCTGAAGTCGAAGCGTGCCGGCCAGAAGCGCGGCAACGAATCGACCTGAGTATGGATCCGGTTATGCCGCCGGCCATGATGCTGTTCGTTCTGACGATCATCTTCATGGTGATCGTCCTGCCCTTCATCGTGATCATGCATTACTCGACGAAGTGGAAGGCGACGAAGGGTTTATCGGATGACGAGCACCGGATGCTCGAGGACCTCTGGAAAGAGAGCCAAGCCATGCAGAGCCGAGTGAACGCACTCGAGACGATCCTGGACAGCCAGGTCCCGGACTGGAGAAAGCAGCAGTGAACTATCCCCCTCGCGAGCCCGGTTTGATCAACAGGCTGTACCGCAATCCGCGGCGCGGCATGATCTTCGGCGTCTGCGCCGGCCTCGCCGAGTACTTCGGCTTCGACGTCACGATCACGCGCGTCGTCGTCGCGGTCGGGGCGTTCTTCGCGTTCCCGATCATCTGCATCATCTATTTGTGCCTGGGGCTGCTGCTGCCCGTGCGCGCGTACTCGGGCCCCGAGCCGCGCCGGGCAGATCCGGTCGAGCGCCAGGTGAGATCGAACCCGCACGATACGTTGTCGAACGTGCGGTACCGCTTCCGCGACCTCGACGTGCGGTTGCAGCGGCTCGAGAAGTACGTGACGTCGAACCGCTACAAGCTCGAGCGAGAGTTCGACAAGCTGGAACAGTAGTTTCCCGGCGGCGTCGCTGGGTGGTGGGGAGGTCACCTAGAAATGCAGGCGTTTGAGTTTGTGATTCCGTTGGTTGCGCTGATCTTGGTGTACAAGCTGATCAGGCTGGTAATCGTTCACAAGAATCCGCCGCGCCGCGACAACCCCGTCGACGCGGAATTACTCGAGCGGCTCAACCAGGTCGAAGAGCGAGTACGCGTGCTCGAACGCATCGTGACCGACGACCGATACGACCTGAAGCGGCAGTTCGAGGACCTTGAAAACGAACGCGGCGCCCGAGACGGCGCCGCGTAGCGAGACAGCGAGAGAAATCAGTTCGCCGGGGGCGTGGGGTTCGCGGCCCTGAATGCGCGCAGTTGCTCGTTGAACGAGGCGGCCACGCCTTCCATCTCGGCGACGGCCGCGTTGTGCCGCGACACCATCAGCGACTTGAACTCGTCGGGGGCCTGCTCGCCCTGAGCGTCGAGCTCCGAGTCGATGCAAGCAATGAACTCATTCATCGAGGCTTGATACGCCTTGACCTGCGCTTGCGCCGCGAGCATCTGGTCGCGCGTCGACTTTGCGCCGTCCGGCATCGCGACGGGGGACGGGGCTTCGCAAGCCGAGGCAGCCAGACCGTAGCCGATTGCAATGGCTGCGAGGGCGCAGGACGTCAGCACTCTCATGGATTCACCTATCGGAAGTAAGTTTCTTGCGACTATACCGCAAGTCGCGCGGCTCAAAGCATGTTGGCGAACAGCGCGCGGTACTTGCCCGTGCCCGCGGACTCGGCGAGCAGCTGCTCGCAGAACTCATCGGCCGTCACCGGGTCGCCGAACAGATGGCCCTGCGCGAGGTCGCAGCCGTGCCGGCGCAGGAACTCGAGCTGCGCCTCGGACTCGACGCCTTCCGCCACGACTTCGAGCCGGAGGCTGTGCGCCATCTGGATGATGGCGTCGACGATCGCTGCGTCGTCGCGATCGATCGCCACGTCGCGCACGAACGACTGGTCGATCTTCAACGTATTGATCGGGAATTGCTGCAGCGCCGACAGCGACGAGTAGCCCGTGCCGAAGTCGTCGATCGCGAGATGCAGCCCCATGCCGTACAGCGCGTCGAGGATCCGCACCGTGCGCTCGGGGTCCTCCATGAGTGTCGTTTCCGTGATCTCGAGCTCGAGCGAAGTGGGCGAGACGCCGTGCGCGCGAAACGTGTCGCGGACCTGATCGAGGAACCGGCGCTGTTGCAGCTGGCGCAGCGACAAGTTCAGCGACACGCGGCAGGGCGACGGCACGGCGCGTTGCCAGGCGCGGTAGTCGGCGCAGACGCGGTTCAACACCCAATCGCCGAGCTGCAGGATGAGATTCGTTTCTTCGGCGAGCGGTACGAAATCCGACGGGAACACGAGGCCGCGCTCGGGCAAGTCCCACCGCAGCAGCGCCTCGACGCCTTCGATCTTGCCCGTCGAGATGCGGTACTTCGGTTGATAGTGCAAGCGCAGCTCGTCGCGCTCGAACGCCCGACGCAGCTTGCTCTTCAGCATCAAACGCTCGACGGCCTCGGTGTTCATGTCGCTCGAGTAGTACTCGTAGCAATTGCCGCCGGCTTTTTTCGCCTCGTACAACGCCGCGTCCGCGTTGCGGATCAGGTCGATGACGTTGTCGCCGTCGCGCGGGTAGATCGCGATCCCCATGCTGGCCGTGAGAAAGATTTCCTCGCCGTGCACCTGGAACGACTTGCCCGTGGCCGAGAGCAGCCGGGGTGCGAGCTCGTTCAAGTGGCGCTGCATGGCGTCGAGGCGTTCGAAGCCCGTGATCAGCACCGCGAACTCGTCGCCGGCCAATCGGCCCGCGTGCGAGTTCTCGCCGAGCTCGGCCAGCACGCGGCGCGCGAAGATCTCGAGGCTCGTGTCGCCGGCGGCATGGCCGAACGTGTCGTTGATGTCCTTGAAGCGGTCAACGTCGAGATAGACCATCGCGACGTACTGCTGGCTGCGGCGAGCGCGCGCGATCGCCTGCTGGAGCAGGTGCTGAAACTGCATGCGGTTCGCGATCTTCGTCAGCGAATCGGTGCGCGCGAGATAGCGGATGCGTTGCTCGACCCGCTTCAGCTCGTCGATGTTGTGCGCCGCATAGACCTTGCCCTGAACGAGGTCGCCGTCGCGCACGTTCGCGACGGTGTAGGAGACGCTCACCGTCGTGCCGTCGGGCCGCAGCACGGTGCCCTCGCGGGGGCGCGATGCCACGCCTTCGGCGCGCCGGCGGTCGTTCGACAAAATCAGGTCGTCGGCGCGCTTGCCGACCAGCGCCGGTTCCTCTTGTTTGAAAAGCTCGAGCGCAGCGGTATTCGCGCGTTCGACCTTGCCGTTCGCATCGGTGATCAGCAGCGCTTCGCCCATGCTCGACAGCAAGCGATCGAGGTAGTCGCGCGAGATCGTGCTCGAGCGCAAGTTGGTGCGCATCGCGTTGACCGCGCCCGCGAGCTCGCGCAGCTCGGCCGTGTCGCCGAAGCCGACCGGGTCGAGCTCGCCATTCGTGCCGCTTTGTAGCGACGCCGTGACCGCGCGCAGGGGTGCGGAGAAGCGATCGACGACTCGCCGGATCAGCCAGAAGCCAGCGACCGTCCCCGCGACGAGGCACGCCAGCGAGAGCCAGGCGAACGCCGCGAGCGACAAGGTCCCGGCGGCGAGCAAGTAAAACAGCACCGCGAGCGCCGCGATGATCGATCCGGCGAGGAGCAGCACCGCAGTCATGAAACGGCGCTTGAGCGGCGAATTCAGAAACGTCGCGAGCATAGGTCGTGGCGGGCTCGACTCGTTCTACTATTTGGTTATTGTTTATGTAGAGGGACGAACCGGCCGTTTAGTGCCTTGCTCGTCCTTTCAAGTCCCTGCCAGTCTATTACGAGGACGCGATTGCCGCACCCCGTTTCCGCGTTTGACCCGCCGCGCGGCCTCAAGCACCGGCACGTCCAATCGTTGTTGGCCGGCTGGCCTTGGCGGCTGCAATGGCTCCGCCGCCGCTCGGCGGGTTTGTTGGCCGCGTCCCGTAACGAGATTGTCGATTGTGGCGCCGGCGTCCGCTTGCTCGGCCACTTCAGTGCGGCGCGCGCCGAGCCCCGAGGTCTCGCCGTGTTGTTGCACGGCTGGGAAGGCAGCGCAGAGGCGAATTACGTCGTGTCCGTGGGCGGTCTGCTGCACGACGCCGGGTTCGCGGTCTTCAGGCTCAACTTCCGCGATCACGGCAACACGTTCGCGCTGAATCGCGAGCTGTTCCATTCGTGCCGAATCGACGAGGTCGTCGGCGCGCTGGCGACGATCGTGTCGCGCTATCCGGCCAAGCCCACGTTCGTGGTCGGCCATTCGCTCGGCGGCAATTTCGCGCTGCGCGCCGCCGCGCGCGCCCCCGCAGCGGGGATCCCACTGACGAAGGTCGTCGCCGTCTGCCCGGTGCTTCGACCGTCGAGCACGATGCGCGCGCTCGAGGACGGTCTCTGGGTGTACCGACAATATTTCTTGAGACGCTGGCGGCGTAGTTTGCTCGCGAAAGCCGCGTGCTTCCCGGAGCTCTACGACTTCGGGGATCTCAAACGATTTCGAACGCTGACGGCGACAACGGAGTTCTTCGCGACGCGTTATGCGAGCTTTCCGGATCTCGACTCGTACTTGAATGGCTACGCGATCACGGGCGACGCGCTCGCTCGCCTCGCCGTGCCGGCGAAAATCATCGCGTCCGCCGATGATCCCGTGATTCCGATCGGCGATCTCGCCGATCTCGCTACGTCGCCGGCGTTGTCGATTCAGGTGTTCGCGCACGGCGGCCATTGCGCGTTCCTCGAGGACTACGCGCTACGCAGTTGGGCCGATCGGGCCGTGCTCGCCGAGCTCGAGCTCGCGGCGTGAAGCTGCTTAAGCGAGGCGCTTTTCCTGAAACGTCGTCGGCGCGGCGCCGCTCGTCACTCTGATCTCGCCCTCGATGACGGCGCCCTCGGCGACCGCAATCGAGTGGCCGGACAAGCTGCCGGTGACGCGCGCCGTTCCCAAAATCTCGACGCGCCCCTGTGCGATGACGTCGCCTTCGACGACGCCGGCCACGACGAGGTCGGTCGCCTTCAGCGTGCCTTTCCACTGGCCGCCCGCCGCGAGAGTGCACGGTCCCTCGATCTCGCACGTGCCTTCGACCGTGCCGCAAAAGACGTAGGCGCCTTTGCCGGTGATCGTTCCGACAATCGCCGTTGACGCAGCGATGTAGGTCGTCGGGCCGTTGGCGCCATCTTGGATTCGTCTCTTGAACAGCATTTAGTTATCTCCGCGGGCAGGGCGCCAAGGTAACCGAATGTGAGCTGGTAACCCTGGAACCACTTCACGCAGCGACGATTCGGCGCCGCCATGTGCCAAATTTTGTCGCCTCGACCTTGTGAAGTCGCTCACGAGGCATCGCGCTAAGGTCTTGTTTCGCCTGGACGCTCGCCGTTGGCACGACGATTGCTTGCTGATCCGCAATTGTCACGTGACGCGAACGGGACCCGACCATGGACGACACCGTTGAAATCATCGCGCTGGTGCTCGGCGATGCGAGCGAGCGGCGTTGGCGTGCTGGTCAGCTCGGTCGAGGCGCTCAATGCTTGGTCAGACGCCCTGATGGCCGCGTCGCGCTCGAACCGGTGGCATCGGAAGAGGAATTCGAGAGAACCGCGCGGACGACGGGCTGCTTCCGCCGCGGCAAGCCGATCCATGACCCGTACACGCATGAGGTCATCGGCTACGAGATGGAGCAAGTGCCGCTGCTGCGTGCCGCGCCCGAAGCGCTCAGTAGCCGTACCCGAGGTGCTTGACCTCTTCGACGTAACCGTCCTCGAGCTTCACGACGCGCATGAGCAGGCGCGGTCCTAGGTTGTAGGTCCACTCCTCGACCACGACTTCTTCGAGCGCGCCGCGAACACGGACGCCGGACTCCATGAAATAGCTGCGTTGCTTGAGCCGCTTCGTCACCGCAACAGGCTCGCCGCAGTAGTGCAAGACTTTCTCGGCGGGATCGCCGCGCGTGATGATGGCCGAGCCGCAGCGAAACGCGTGCGCGGGAGCTGCGGCCGCGAGAAGCAGCAAGCCCGCGAGCGCTACGCGAAGCGTCTTCGACGCCATCGTGACGAGAGCCTCCTAAGAGGTGCCGGTGTTACGGTTTCGGTTCGCGCCGCGACGTGCGGATCTCTGGGCGGTGTGCTGCGCCAACCGAACCCGTAACACCGGCACCTACTCGCGACCGTAGCGCGAACAGCCTCAAACGGCAATTGCGCAGCCTATAATGCCAACAGCACCTTCAAGTATTTTTCAGCGTGTCGAGCTCTAGCCCGTCAACTTCGTTGCCTGCCCGAGGCGGGCCGTTCGCGACACGCATGCAGTGGCTGCGCGGCGGCGGCCGCGCGAATCTCATTCGTCATGGCTTACGCGGCGTCGAAAAAGAGAGCTTGCGCGTGCGCCCGGACGGCACGTTGTCGCAGCGGCCGCACCCGGCCGCGCTCGGCGCGGCGCTGACTCATCCTTACATAACGACAGACTATTCCGAGGCGCTTCCCGAGCTCGTGACACCGCCGCAGCGGACTCAATGGGAGACGCTGCAGTTCCTCTGCGACATCCACGCGTTCATCGATCGGCGGCTCGATGGCGAGCTGCTGTGGCCCGCGAGCATGCCGTGCGAGCTGCCGACCGACGAAAAGATACCGATCGCTGACTATGGCCCGTCGAATCGCGGGCTCATGAAAACCGTCTATCGCCGCGGTCTCGGGCATCGCTACGGCCGGCACATGCAGGCGATCGCCGGAGTGCATTTCAACTATTCGTTGCCGATCGAGTTTTGGCCCGAGTACCAAGCACACTTGGGCAGCTCCGAGCCGCTGCGCGAATTTCGATCCGCTGAGCTCATGGGCCTCGTGCGCAACTATCGGCGCTGCGCCTGGCTCGTGACGTACCTGAACGGCGCGTCGCCGGCTCTCGCTCGCTCGTTTCGTCCCGAGGGCCACGAGCTGCTCGTCGAGCTCGACCCCGCGACGTGGTACGCGCCGTACGCGACGTCGCTGCGCATGAGCGACCTCGGTTATCGCAACAAAAGCCAAGGGCGCTTGTCGATCCGCGCGAATTCGTTGGCCGAGTATCTTGCGGGCATCCGCAGCGCCGTGACGACACCGGAGCCGCGCTACGAGGCGATCGGTGTGCTCGTCGACGGCGAGTATCGGCAGCTCAACGCGAACATCTTGCAGATCGAGAACGAGTACTACAGCACGATTCGTCCGAAGCCGAACAAAGCCACGAAGTCTCGTCCGCTCGTCGCGCTCGCCGAAGGAGGCATCGACTACGTCGAGGTGCGCACGCTCGATTTGAGCGCGGCCGATCCTGTCGGGATGAACCAAGGAGAGCTTCGCTTCGTCGAGGCGTTGTTGATCTATTGCTTGCTGGCGGAGAGCCCACCGATCTCCGCGGCGGAGCAAGCCGAGATCGATGCGCGCGATCTGACGGTCGCTCGCGAAGGTCGTCAGCCCGGTCTCAAGCTCGTCCACGGCGGACGCGAGCGCAGCCTCGCCGAGCGCGGGCTCGAGCTGCTCGCCGGGGTCCGCGAAGTTGCCGAGCTCCTCGACGACGACGCGCAAGGCTACGTCGCGGCCGTCGACGCGGCGGCCGAGGCATTGCGCGAGCCAGAGCGAACGCCGTCGGCGGCGCTTCTCGCTGCGTTGCGCAGTGAGCAAGCGAGCTTCTTCGAGTACACGTTGGCCCTCGCCCGCAGCCACGCCGCCTACTTTCGCGACTTCGCGCTCGCCCCGGCGCGGGAGCAGGCGCTTGCCGAGACGGCGCGCCACTCGCTGGAAGAGGCGGAGGCGCTTCCGGGCAAGGATCCCCGCCCGTTTGCGGACTATTTGCGGGACTACTTCACACAGTCCTAGACCCGGTCGATCGACCCGTCCTGTTCTGTGAAGTCGTTAACCGTCGGGCCGACCGTCCCGCGCCGATACTTGGCACCTTCGGCCACTCGGGATAGGCATGAAGATCGTCTTTGTATTGGCCCTGTTGATCGGCTTCGCGGGCACGCTCGCCGGCGCTCACTACGTGCCGGGGCTCGAGCACACCCGGCTGCCGTCGCAAACAGCGGTGGTCGCGAACGGCGGCCGTGCCGAAGAGTTCGTGATTCGGCTGCCGATCGACCGCATCGCGGCGACTAACGGCGAATCTGGAGGCCTGCGCTCATTGGGCGCCAGCGCGATGGCACTGCCGTCGCAGTTCGCGGCCGAGCCGCTGCTCGTCGAGCACTTCAAGGTCCGCGATTCAGCGGGCAACGTCATCGGGGTCGCCGCGCGCCATTGGGACGGCACCGCTGACTCGACGGCGACCTGGTCCGTTTTGATCCCGAGCCGCGGGGCACTCGTCATGAGCGCTAACGGTGAAAAGCGGGACGCTCTCGACACGGAGCTTCGCTCGCGCGGCTACAGCGCAGGCAGAAGCTGGAACGGTGACGCGAGAGTGTCGATGACGCAAGACGGCGGAGGTGTAGTGAACACCGGCACCGGCGAGTTCGAAGGCCTCATCGGAATCTACACGGAGACGTGGACTGTCGCCGCCGTCGACGAGGATGGCCGGGTCAGCGGCACGATCGAGCTCGCCACCGTCACGAGCAGGCTGTAATGAGATACCTATTCGTCGCGATCATCGGTCTCGTATTCGGCGCAGCCGCCGCCGGCGCGATCGTCTACTTCAATCCGTTGCTCGACAAGTCGGCGACGATGCCGGCCGCGACCGACCGCGTGCTGCGCTACTCCTTGCCGGGGCAGGTTCTGGATTTCGCGGTCGGAGAGGATGCGCAGCTGTTCGGGCAAGACGCCGGCGACGACGCGCTCTGGGAAGACACGATTCACCGAGCCGCCGTGCTGGGTCTCGTGCTCAACGACGGCTCGAATCAGCCGGTCGCGGTCGCGAGCCGGCTGCTCACGACGTCTCCCCGCAGCGATCTGCTGCTGAGCGGCATGCTGGTCAGCGACGACTGGCTCGTCACGATTCCGAACGAGGGCACGTTCTACGTGCACGCCGATTCGAACGTTTGGCCGTTCTTGAAGGAAAAGCTCGTACCCGTTTGGTATCTCGACCGGCCGTGGATCGGCCCCGCCGAGTATTGGCCGACGGTGGGTCCCAGCGCGGACGACACTGCGAACGTCGTCGGCCTCACGGGGGCGTTTCGCGGCAGTGCCGGCAGCGCCGTCGAGCACTACGAGGTCACGTCGCTCGACCCTGCGCGCGACGCCGCGCTCGCGAACGGCGAGCTGTACTTGAACCTTCCAGGTCCGCGCGTCGCGGCACAATAGCCGCGGCGCCGGCAACGCCTACCCCGGCCGCAAATCAGCTCCGTGGATTTGCGGCACTCCCGCCGTCCATGGCGGTCGCCAGCGGCGTCAGGTCGACTTTCGCATCGCGCAGCACGTCCGGCGCGATGCGCGCCCGACTCGCGACGAGCTTCTTTCCGGCGATGAACTCCCGCGGGCTGTTGACAGCGTCGACGGCGAGCAGCTGCCCCGCTCGCAAATAGAACGCAGCGAAGCTCCGCTTAGCGGGATCGCCGCGTAGCACGACCTCGTCATAGCCCGTCGATAGCCCCGCGATCTGCAGCTTCAGGTCGTACTGATCGGACCAGAACCACGGCACTTCCGAGTACGGCGACGGCGTGCCGACCA
>Ga0075428_100000316_pt1 | contig 47666 bp, 27 predicted proteins | sample RhiMetdeltSRZDD2_FD_75291 | JGI IMG/M metagenome (GOLD analysis project Ga0075428, IMG submission 75291) | Populus rhizosphere microbial communities from Tennessee, USA - Rhizosphere MetaG P. deltoides SRZDD2 | ecosystem: Host-associated > Plants > Roots > Rhizosphere > Soil | place: USA... | reverse complement strand
GCCGCAGCAGTATTTGCGCATCACGGAAATCATGTACCACCCCCCTGCTCCGCCCGCAGGCAGCCCTTATGACAACGAGGAATTCGAGTACATCGAGCTTAAGAATATCGGGCCCACCAACCTGAACCTCACGGGCGTTCACTTCAGGGAAGGTGTCGAATTCGCCTTCACCGCCGGCGCTACGCTCGGCGCAGGTCAAACGATGCTGCTGGTGAAAAACGTGGCCGCCTTCACTTCGCGCTACGGCTCCGGTCAAAACATCGGCGGCGTTTACGCCGGCACTCTCGACAACAGCGGTGAAGAAATCCGTCTCGACGACGCAGTTAACGAGAAAATCCTCGAGTTCCGTTACGAGAACAACTGGTATCCGAGCACCGACGGCATGGGGTTCTCGCTCGTCACCGCCAACGAGAACGCCCCTTACTACGCGTGGAACTCGAAGCCGGGCTGGCGCCCCAGCGGTGTCGATGGCGGTTCCCCCGGCAACACCGACAACCCGCCGCCCACGGTGGCAACGATCCTCGTCAACGAAGTCTTCTCGCATTCCGACGTGCCGGACGTCGACTACATCGAACTCTACAACCCGAACACCTTCGCCGTGAACATCGGCGGGTGGTTCATCTCCGACGACTTCGCGGCCCCGAAAAAATATCGCATCACCAACGGCGTGACCATTCCTGCCGGCGGTTACATGGTTTTTGATGAGACCCAGTTCAACGCGAACACCAATCTGGCCACCAGTTTCTCCTTTGGCTCAACCGGCGACGAGGCTTACATCTTCTCCGGCGACGGCACGAATCTGACCGGCTTTTTCCACGGCTACGAATTCGACGCCGTCTTCACCGGCGAATCCATCGGCCGCTATTATACGAGCACGGGCGCTGTCCATTTTGTGAGGCAAAATGCCCGCACCCGCGGCGCCACCAACGGGCTGCCCAAAGTCGGTCCCGTGGTCATCAGCGAAATCATGTACCACCCGCCGGATCGCCCGGGTGGCGTGGACGATGATGACATGGAATTCGTCGAATTGCGTAACTTGACCGCCGCCGCCCTGCCGCTGTTCGAATACAATACCGGTTGGCGCATCCGCGGTGGAGTTGATTTTGATTTCCCTTCGACCGCCACCATCCCGGCCAACGGCTACGCCATCGTCGTCTCATTCCATCCGCTCGATACCGCCCGTGCGACGGCTTTCCGGGCGCGGTATAACCTGGCCGCCAGTGTTCCTCTCTACGGCCCCTGGTCGGGCAAGCTCGACAACAGCTCCGATCGCGTCGAACTCCAGCGCCCCGATAACCCCGAAGGCGACGACATTCCCTTCGTTCTTCTCGAAGAAGTCGAGTACGCCGATTTGCCTCCATGGCCGCAGCTCGCCGATGGCGTCGGGCCTTCCCTTCAGCGCCTCGATGTAACGAGATATGCGAACGATCACGTTAACTGGACCGCCGTCCTGGCCTCTCCCAATGCTCCGTACGTCGGCGGGACGGCGCCAACCATCACCGCCCAGCCGACCGACCAGACCGGCGTGGCCGGGGAAGGCGCAACGTTTACCGTGCAGGCGGCGAGTACTCCTCCATTGGGTTTCCAATGGTTCCACGGCACTGAGCAAATCTATGGCGCCACCTCGCCAACGCTCCAGCTCACCAATCTCAGGCCGAACGATGGCGGCGAATACTCGGTGATTGTATTTAACGGCGGCGGTTCCGTCCTCAGCTCGACCGCGACGCTCACTGTCCTGGTCCCTGCCAGCATCACGCGCCAGCCCGCGAATGTCATCATGAGGGGCTCCAACGCGCCCGGCATTTACGGCCACACCTTTAGCAGCGCCACCTTTACGGTCGACGCGACCAGCAGCACCCCGATCACTTACCAATGGCGCTGGAATGGCCAGAACATCCCCGGCGCCACCTCGCGCACTCTCGTCATTCCAAATGTCACCCTGGCGAACGTCGGATCGTACGATTGCATCCTCACCGACGCCGTCCGGCCAATCACCACCCTGCCGGCTCAGTTGATCGTCAATGTGCCGGCCCTGATTGTCCAAAATCCGAGATCGCAAATTGCCTTCGCGGGCGAAACGGTCCGCTTGGAGGTGATCCCGAGCGGCACGGAGCCGTTTGGCTATCGCTGGCGGCGCAATGGCGTAACCATTAGCGGGCAGACAAACGCCGTTTTGACCCTCGTCAGTGTGCAACCCGCCAACTCCGGCCAATACTCGGTCGTCGTGACTAACCAGGGCACCTTTCCCAGCGGCCCCACTCTTAGCACTATCGCAACCCTGGTAGTTTACGATGCCGATCGCGATGGCGACAGTACGCCCGATGTCTGGGAAACCGCCAACGGCTTCAACCCGGACGACCCTAATGACGGCGACGCCGACACGGACGGTGATGGCATGATCAACAGTGAGGAATTCATCGCCGGCACCGACCCGCGCGATCCCCAAAGCTATTTTTGGACCGACCTCGGAGTTTCCAGCGATGGCACCAACATCATGAACTCGCTGCAATTTCCTGCGATCTCCAACCGCAATTATACCGTGCAGGTGAGCCCGAACATTTCGAGCACTACCTGGTCTAACTTCTTCATTCTGCAAAGCGCTCCCACGAATCACCTCCAACTTCTAAACGACGTGCAGGCGGTGACCAACCGCGTCCCAAGGCGCTACTACCGGGTGGTAACGCCGTTTCCGCCGGACTAGGCGCAATCATTAACATTGCAAGGCGCTCCGCGAGCCCAAAGCCTCGAAAGGCGGCGCGATGTTCGCCGAGGACAAGCGCAACACCGCTCTCGGATTGACGTGCCGGCGCGACGTGGAGTTTCCAGACCGTCAATCTACCGCGTCGATCCATCCGACCTTTCGAGCGGCACTCAGCGCGAAGGTGTAATAACGAGGGCCGTCGCTCGTTTGCATCCGGTAGGACGCCAGGTGCGCGATGGGAACCCCGAGCCGTTCGAGCTTCCCGGCCTCTTCGCTGATAATGAAGGTGAAGGATTTCAGATCTTTGAGGTCCTTCTGCAGCGCCGCGACCCGGCGTTTGGAATTACTGAAGTTCGTGCGAAATTCCGGCGTTAGCATCTCGGAATCCTTCTTTTCGGCCAGGTCCACGAGGCATTGCTTGAGCTGAAGGCTGAACTCGGGGTTTGGATCCTTCTGCGGTTTCATGGTGTGGAGAGTCAGGCCCGGTATGTAGTGCCCTGCCACACGCTCCGCGATGCCAAACGCACTCCCGCGACCGTTCATTAACACAATGACTGTCAGTCCCTCCTCCTGAAAACGGGTGATTTGGGTGGACGTGCCGGGGCGGCCTCCGCCATGACCAACGGTGTGATGGCCGCGCCCACCTCCCAGGCTCCAACCAAAAGCGTAACCGCTTTCCTGACCGTTGTTCAGCCGGGTGGGCACCCACATTTGCCGCAGCGTTTCCTTCTTGAGAATGCGGTCGGTGTGGAGCGCGGCATCCCACTTCGCGAGGTCCAGCACGGTCGAGAGCAAACCGCCGTCGCCGTTGTTCCAAAGAGTGGGGTTGAGCAAGTCGATGTTCTCGAATCTGTTTGTCTTCCAGTCATACAACCCCGCGCGGTTGGGAATGATATCGAACGGACTGTCGCGGCGTGTGGCCGTCATGTCCAAAGGCCCAAAAACGTGCTCGGCCAGGAATGCGTCATATCGTTTTCCGGAGAGTTTTTGGATGAGCATCGCCAGCAGCACATAGTTGCTGTTCGAATAGGCGTATTTGTCGCCCGCCGCGAAGTCCAGCGGCGCATTCGTCATAATCTGGAGCAGCCGCTCGTGCGTGAAATCGTTTCGCCACTCGGCCGGCGGGACAATGTTGAGATAATCCTTAATGCCGGACGTCATGGTGAGGAGATGCCGCACGGTAATGTTGCTCCAGGCGGCGGGCAGTTCGGAGAAATGCTTCGTGATGCTGTCCGAGAGCTGAAGCTTGCCGCCCTCAACCAGGAGCATGATCGCCGTGGCCGTAAACTGTTTGCTCACCGACGCGAGCTGGTAAGCGGTCTCGGGCGTGGCTGGGACGTTCCATTCCAGGTTGGCCAAACCATAGCCTTTAGCCTTGATCACCTTTCCGTTTTTGACCACGGCCAGGGAAAGGCCAGGAATGTTCTGCCGTTTGAGCTGCGCCACGATGTAATTGTCAATCTCATCGGCCGCGAACGACGCGGCTCCGAACCAGACCAGCAAAACGCACGCGAACGACAACCGGTTGATCCGCGGCAGGCGGCGATTTAAGACAGAGATCATGCGTGACTCATAGTTATAACACCGCAACCGGCCTGATTTGTTTCAACGCCTAACGTTTTGCAATTCCTTTTTGTGATCGGAAAAGGAAGCTTTTAGATGGGAGAGGACGGCGCCTCAATCAGTCGGTGCCAGGGGCATGGGTTCGGGAACGATGCGGTAGAAGCGGCGTGGGAAGCGGCCGCGGTCGGTTTCCACGAAGTTGACGGTGTCGTTTACGGCTGAGGTGGTGGAAATGGTTTCCCAGTTGATAAGGTCGGTGCTGGCTTCTACGCGGTAGTTGCCGGCCGTGGCTTTGAATGAAATGTGCAAGGCGCCCGCAACGGGAGTGCAGGTGGCGGCGCGAGCGATGACTTCCGGGCCGGCATCTGCGATCACAGCGGCGGCGTGGCTGCGAGAGCCGATGGTGTAAACCGGCGGGAAGTCGGGCGCGAAACCGGCGGGCGGAGGCGGCATGAGTTCAACGACAACGCTTTCGAAGTCTTCGGCCAGGTTGTCGGCCAACGGACGGATGGTGACAGTCGCAGAGCGTTGGCCGGCCGGAATGAGAACGCCGGCGGAGAGGTTTTCGTAATCGACGCCGTTCTGGGCAGTGCCGAGGAACCTGAAGGCGACCGGAAGGGCAGTGTTCGTGGGCCCGGTCCGGACTATGCGGAAGGTAGCAGTATCCAGCACCGCGTTCGCAGCGTTCGAGGAAGGCTCAGTCGCATAGGAATCGGGCGCGTAAATGTTGACGACGGGGAAGGCGTTGGATGCGCCGACACGAATTTGCACGCCCGCGGAGGTGGCGCTGGCGTTGTCGTCGTCCAAGGCGCGAGCGGTAAGGACGTGTGAACCGGGAGCCGGATCGCGCCACGTGAAGGTGAAAGTCTGGGGCTGGCCGGGCGGCGGCGCGACGATGAAATCGAGAGTTTGCTCACCGATCTTGAGGCCGTCGGCGAAGAACTCGACGCGGCGCACGTAGCCATCGGGATCGTGGGTGGAGGCGTCGATGTCGATGGCCGCGGTGTCGGGCGGGAATTCCGCGCCGCCGGTGGGCCGGGTGATGGTGACTTGCGGCGGTTGATTGGCGGGGTTGCCTGGGCGACTGCGATACGTGAGCCAGGATTGGCCGGTGCGCGGGTCAATGAGGTACATGCGCGACTCGCTGTATTGGTAGTTGATCGGCTGCGAAGGCTCGAGAAGGAGGACCAGATATTCGCCGACAGAAACGAGTTCGGTGGTGTGAACGCCGAGGCTGAGGCCGTAGGCCTGGAGGTCGATCCGGAACTGGCTCTGGAACTCCCCGCCGGGAGTGAATTTCATGACCGAGGGCGAACCACAGTCACCGCCGAAGACGGTGAGGCCGTAGAGGGAATCGCTGGCGGCGTGGTATTCGAGGCTGTCGACGTCGCGATTGTCCATGCTGCGAACGACGCTCCATTGCTCGGTGTTGGGGGCGTAGCCATAGAGGTAGCCTTCGCCGCCGAAGCTGCTGAGGAGCACGCGGTTGCGTTGCGGGTCGTAAGTGAGGCCCCACGGCCAGCTCAATTCGGGCAGAGTCGCGGGCGGCTGGAAGGCCTGTTCAGTGTGGGTCTGGGTGTCGACGCGGAACGGCTCGTGCCAGTTGAGTCCGTAGTAGTAGCGGGTGCCGCCGTCGCGAATGACGCGGATGGCCGGGAGCAGGACTGAGTCTTCCTGCGGACCGGCGAGGGTGTATCGGCGCGTGAAGACTTCGCCGCTGCCGCGCTGGCTGAAGGAGAGCTGGAACTGGAGGTTCGGCAACTGAGAGGCCGGCGTGGGCACGGGGTAGTTCGCGCGGAGCCGCGGATCGTCCTGCACGGCGTCGATGACGATGGGCGCCGGATAAGGCGCCTGGTATCCGCCGTGGAAGCTGGCGATTTCCAGGCCGGTCATGGCGCGAATCTTTTCGAAGGCGCGATAGACATCGGGGCAGTCGAGCGAGTGGCCGACGTAGAGGTAGTCCCCCGGGCTGTTCGGGTATGTGAGATCGATGATCTGGACTTCGGAGCCCACGCCTTCGACCCTTTGCGCGTAATAACCGCCAAGAATAATGCGATCGACTACGGTGGCGTCGCCAACAGTCAGATGCCACACGACCGGTTCGTAGGCGCTGAGGACGAGGGTGACGCGTTTGCCGGGGCGATTGACGCGGACGGCGGCATCGCCCTGTTCGTTGTTGTGGCTGGTGCTGCCGCCAGGAGCGGTGCCGGAGTAGGCGCCGACGACGTGGAGTTCGCGGTCACCCGGAGGTTCGCCGCGAACAGTAATGTTGACGGGCGGGGAGATCACGCTGTTGGTGTTGGAACGCGGCGCGCGCGCGGTCAAGACGTGATCGCCAGGAGGCGCGTTACGCCATTCGAAGCGATGCTCGATCGGCGTGCCATTGGGCGGTGGCTGGACGAATTGAATGTTGGAGACGCCGATGCGCTGGCCACCGGCGAAAAATTCGACGTACGAGATGTAGCCGTGGAGGTCGATGGCAGTGGCTTCGATGAGGATGGTTTCACCAGGGTTGAAGCTGGCGTTGTTCGTTGGCCGAGTGATCGCAAGCGTGGCTTCGGTAATTCCATCCTCGCGGATCCAAACGGTGGCGGTGCCATGTATCAACGACAGAAGACAATTCGCGCCGGGCGGGCAATCTGAAATGGTGGCGATGACGGTCTCAATGCCTTCGCTGACCTGGTCCGGGACAGCTTGAATTCGGATCTCTACCGAAGCAGCTCCCGCGGGGATTGTCACTGATGCGGACGGCTGTTGGTAATCCACACCCGGCGTCGCCATACCGGAATAGTAGACGAAGACGGACAACGGCTCGTTGGTGGGACCGGTGCGCGAAATCCTGAAGACGCCCGTGAGCGGCACACGGCGCAAGGGCTCCGATGTTTCTTCGGCGATTGGAGACGTGGCCTCGATACGCACGAGCGGCGGTGGATCGCCGCGAACGGTGATGGAGACCGGGGGCGATTTAATGGCCGAGCCGTCGGCGCGGGTCGCGCGGGCGGTCAGCACGTGCAGGCCAGAGGCAGCGCCATGCCATTCGAAGTGGTGTTGGATCGGGGTACCCGGGTCTGGGGGTACGATAAAGACAACTTCGGACACCCCGATCCTGTTCTCACCATCCCAAAATTCGACGCGGCTGATGTAGCCTTCGAGATCGACGGCAGTGGCTTCGATGAGAATGGTTTGGCCGGGATCGAAGACGGCGCCGTTGGTCGGCCGGGTGATAGTGAGGCCGGCTTCAGTAAAAGGATCATCGACGACGAAGACGGTGGCGCTGGCGTGCGCGGGGTCGACGTTGAAGGGCGAGCACGGGATTGGCGCGCCAACGAGGGCGCAATTGAAAACGCGGGCGACGACGGTCTCGATGCCTTCGGGCAAATCGTCTCGAATGGCACTGACGACCAGCGTTGCGGAGTTGGTGCCGGCGGAGATTGTCACCATCGTGGGCAGAGCCTGGTAGTCGCTCCCAGGCGTAGCAGTGCCGGAGTACGTGACCCAAACTTGCAACGCGTTCGTCGTCGGGCCGTCGCGCGAAATGCGGAACGCGCCCATGCGTGCGAGTCTGTCCAAAGGACCGGTGTCCTCTTCGGCGATGGGCGAGATGGTGTCGATGCGAACAACGGGGCGAACGACATTCCCTTCCACCGTGATGTTAACCGGCGGCGACGTGGCGAAAATGGTCTCCGCACCGTGCATGGCGCGAACCGTCAGCGTATGAGTGCCCGGCGGCGGGTTGATCCACCTAAAGCGATGGGAAACAAAACTGATGGGAGGGCCATCCAGAGGAGCCGGGATGGGAAAGAAAACGCGCGCGATCCTCTGTGAGCCCGCAAAGACGTCGGCAGCGGTGACGAATTCGCTCGGATGAAAAGCGGCAAAGATGATGTCGACCGAGGCCGGGGACTGGAAATGCTCGCCGTCGCGCGGCGCGACAATTTCGACCTCGGGTTTTGTTTCGCCGCGGTCGAAGATGGCGGCGACGGCGTAATCGTTTTCTCGATTAATCTCGTAAGTGGGGAGTGGACCGAGCAACGGGGAAGGTTGAAGTCGAATCAGAACAGTTTCCATGCCTTCGGCGGCGTTGTCTTCGCGCGCGAGGAGGCTGAGCACGACGGAATTGGAGCCTGCCGGAATCAGAACGGTTAGGGAGGACGTATCGCCGAGCTGCGGGATGTGATAATCCTGTGATGGATTCGCTGATCCGCCAATGGAAAGGAAAACGCGGAGTTCGCGCGAAAGATCGCCGGTGCGAGCGATGCGGAAACGGGCTTGATCGGGCTGGATTTCGGGGACGGTCACTTCGGGGAATTCAGTCGCGATCGGATCTTCTGCGAAGATGCGCACGACCGTCCCTGGCGGCGGCGTATCGTTGTCGATGATGGTGATTGTCGCGCTCGAGGCGGACGGGTCTTCGAAATACGTTGGGCCGGGTATCGGTGTGAAGCGCGCGACAACGGTTTCGGGGCCTTCGACCAGACTATCGTCGGTCGGCACCAGCATGACAGATGCGGCGTCGCGTCCGGCCGGAATGACGATACTGCTCGGCAGTTCGGGATAGTCTTGGCCCCGCGTGGCGGTGCCGGAGTAGCTGAGGTAGACGCGCAAATCCTCATTCGTGGGCTCGGTGCGGCGCACGACAAAGCTTCCGTAAGCGCAATCCGTGTTCAGCGGACAGAATTCCGGCGACTGCGCGTTTTGCGCCGGCAACGTCTCCAATCGCACCACCGGCCGGCCGAATGACTCGACGGTGATGTTGACAGGCGGAGAGGTGAGCCAATTGTTGAAAGAGAGTTCAGCCCGTGCGGTCAAAACGTATTGGCCCAAGGGCGGATTGGTCCAGATCGCGTTGTGTACGCTCGGCAGTCCTGGAATCGGGGGTTGCGTGGTTGCATTCCCGTGAGCGCGGGCGATCAATTGCCCATTGGCGTAAAACTCGGAATTGTAGACTTGATTGCTCAGGTTAACCGCGATTGCGGAAAGCTCGATCCACTGCCCAAGCAGGAACTGAGAGCCGCCAGAGGGCGAAATGATATCGATGCGCGCCGTCGGCGCGTTCGGTTCGTCATCGTGAATGACAACGAGCGCGTCTTTCGAGTAGCTCTGGAGCACGTAGGCCGAAGATGGCACGAGCCGGACGCGGACCACCTCGGGGCCTTCGACGAGCAGATCATCCTTCGGAAGCAGATTGAACTGGACCGACGACTGCCCCGCCGGGATCGTCACACTCGAAGGCAACGCCTCGTAATCAACGCCCGAAGTCGCGGTGCCGTCGGTCCGCAGAGAGACTGTCAAAGCACTGCTCGTCGGTGCGGTGCGCCTGATTGTCAGGACAGCCGGAGCCACGAAGCACGTTGGGCATGGTTCCGCCGTTCGCCACTGCGTTGCTTCGATGCTTACGATAGGTGGTCCGCCATCGCCTGTTTCGAATTCAACAATGTAACCGCCGAGCCGGCCCCCATCGAGGAACCCGTCGTCATTCCAACCGAAGGCGTCATTAAGTCCAATCGCCAGATAATTCTCCGTTCCCGGACCCCAGTAGTCGTTTGGTTCGCCTGTAAGCCAGTTGGCGTAAGTGTCGCCACCGTTGAACCCGGTGATCGGGCCTTCATCATTTTCCCAAAACCAGTTTTCCGTCGGAGGTGCATCCGCAACGGTCTGCGATCCACCGACCCAGAGTTGGGCCTGGCCGATCGTCGGCCGGTTCTGCTGGCGCAGCCTCTCCAGCAACATATCCTCTTCCACGCTGGTAATCGTGGCGAGATGACCGCGCACTCCCTGGTAAATGCGCTCTTCCGCGGCCGCCTTTGCTTCCGGCCACGTGATCCCCGTCGAAACGAGCACGACCTCGTAGAAGTTCCCGTTCGGCCCCCCATTGTCGGCTACCGTGAAATTGTAAGAAACCGTTTCTGTGAAGACCGGGCTGCCGTTGTCACTGTAGGTCAGACTCACCGAATGGCTGGAGCCGGCTGCGAGCAGACCGGGGGGATCATATTGGACTGTTGTGACATCTCCGGATTTGGAAACCTGGGGCGTCACCAGAGTCCCATCGAACCGCAATTGAATCGAGGCGGGATTCACCTGCGTGACAAAGTCCTGGAGCGTGATTCTTACAACCGCATCCGGTCGCACCGAGGAGCCGCGCGGCGAAGAACTGGTAACCACCGGATGGCTTGGCTGCCCCGTCGTAATGGTCAAGTCATCTACGAAATGATTATCGTTCAGTCCGCCCGTCCTGGCGCCGAATCCAAAACGGCCTGACATCGAACCAAACGCAATCGGCAGGTTGGCGAAAACCGCCGTGCCATTCACCGTCACATCCAACGTTCCATCGGCGTCGACCTGAATTCGCACGTCCACGAAATCGCCGGTGCGAAACGCGTCGCTTCCCGGCACCGACGCGATCACCGTGCCGCCCATTTTGGCGTCGATGGCTGGAGCTTCTCCCCCGCCGTTGTCGAATGTGTCGAAGCTGATCGTCAAACCGGTGCCCGCGCCCTCCTCGCCGAAAACATCATCGGGCAGATCACTTGCAAAATTGAAACTCAGGCCGTCGGCCCCATTGCCTCCGCCGACCAACATCTTGAATGTGGCCGTAAAAGCGTTCACGGACGTGTTTCCGTTGAACCCATTTATGATGAATGAGCCCTGCAGACCGTTCCCCGTGGTGGTCAATTTCAAAACCCCGCTGCCCTCCACCCCGCCCGTGCTGTCCACGAACGCGCTGCCGAACACACTCGTGCCCGGCGGCAGCCCCGATTCAAAAGCAGTGGAAAAGGTGCCTGCGGACGCAGATCGAACCGCAAAAGTGGCAGTTGCAAGGATAACTGCCAGGCAGCCGACGACAGGAAAGAAGCGGTACGTCCTCATAATCGCAGTATTTTACTCTATCCGATTTAAACGCAGGAACCAGCCAATTCTTACGCCAGCGCCCTCATTTTGTACAAAAAGAATCGCCCCAAAAGGTTACATGGGCCGCCCCGTTTCCCCTTTGTTTCACAAACGTTTCAAAAGCCAGTTGTCAGGGCACCATCGCCGGGTCGGCGCACCAGACGACTTCGCGGGGCGGTGAATGGGCAGGTCGAGGGCGGAGTTAGAGCGTCACTGGCCGAAACGCGAGCTTATCGACTTTTCAGTGCCTGGTTCACCGTTGCGGGGAGGTCGCCGGGATTGGCGGCCAGAATTCTTCCATCGCTGCCAATAACATATGTCACGGGAATCGCCTGCACACGATAGGCCTTGATGGCTTCGGGACCAACCCAGACATTGCGAGTGCGATTCCAGCCCTTGCGCTGGACGTGGTTGCGAGCGGTTTCGTGGCTGTCGTCGACGCTGACGCTGATTAACACTACCTTGTCTTTCCATTCGGGATACTTGGCAGACCAGGTCTGCAATTCGCTCATAACCTGCTGGCACGGGCCGCACCAGGTTGCCCAAAACTCAAGCACGATCAGCTTGCCCGGGTGATCTGAAAGGCGCTCGGGTTTGTGGCTGGTCAATTCAATCATTTCAATTTCCGGGGCCTTCGTTCCACTGGTAAGCAACACGCCGTCTCCCCAGCGGGTCAGCGCCTTGAGTTCACCTCGGACAAAACTCACGACGCGAGCACGAGAGGCGTCCTCAGCCGGAGAAATAATGGTCAGGCGGACGGTCGTTCCCTCGCGCCCCCGAAGCAACGAGACCGCCTGCGCAAGGCTTTCGATCTGGACGGAAGGTTCCTTATCTTGAGAGACGGCAAGGATCCTGTCGCCCACCTGGAGGGCTTTCTGGGCGGCTGCCGGCGAATCCGGAAGTATGCGCTTGACGACCACGTTCTTCCCTTCGACTCCCAGGACGACACCAACGCCTGCCGGCTGATCGGCTTTGGCAGGCCACACACCCAGGACGAAGCCAAAAAACAGAGGGAGCGCTTTCGAAACTCTCATACTCATCACACTAACAAGACGCTCGGGTGCGCGCGACCAACAAACGCTGCTTCGCAACACGGACGAAGAGGGCCGGCCGGGCGAATTTCCGGCATCTCGTGCTGTTGAAGGACAGGGTGCAAGCTGGTCATTGCGGCCCACCGTCGAGTGTTGGACGTAAAATGCTCCTGATTTGAAAATAACAGCCGCTCAAGGCTCACGGCACCATGGCTGGATCGGGGCACCAAACAACCTCTCGCGGCGGGTGAATCGCCTTGCCATGGTTCGGCCCGGGCTCCATTTGCACGACGTCCTTTCCCTGGAGCGTTCGCGCGTGGCCGTCGGCAAAGACCATGTTTCCACCGCGATTGTGACGCCCCGGGAATTGTGCCGCGGACGTTTTGGGCTCGCCCGTATAATCCTGCTGCCCCGGGCAGAGCTTCGGCTCCTCGGGGATGCCGTTATCGGCAAACAGAACGGTCCGGGCAGGGTCTTTGATGTCGCTCAGCCGGCACACACCGCTAAGACGCAACGGCGCCGACACGTCCGGGTTCGGTGCTTTTTCGAAGTCGCGCATCAACTTCGCATTCATCGCCAATGAGAAATTCGGGTAAGTAGCAGCGACGTCGGAAAATCGGGCGCGAGGGCAGTGAAATATTTTGCCGTTCGAATAAAACTCGTGTTGAGATGAAGGCGTTTGAGCGTACTGGGCCATGGTCGAAATACGTGCGGTCTCCGCCAGGGCGTTGTACCAAACGTTGCGATTGGTCGAGGCAGCCGTCGTTTCCCAGGTATTGACACCATCGACCCCGGCTTCCCGAGGGAGCCTGTCCTGGTTCTCCTGCGCGTAGACGAACGCAGCCGTGGCCCACTGTTTGAGATGACTGAGGCACGTGATGCGATGCGCCGCTAACTTCGCGCGCGCGATGCTGCCAAGAAACAAGGATGCAAGAATCGCGATGATCGCGCTCACCACCAGCAACTCAAGCAACGTGAACGCGCGCTGTTTTCGAATGTTGGAATTCATCTACTGACCTTTCGTTGGCACATCGGCGAATGTGCTTTCCTCGAACAGTGATTCCGCGGCCAATTTGCCCTGCAGCTCGGCAACATCATCGTCACGAAACGGTTCAAAGACGATGGGTGTCCGGGCAAAAGATTCAAGAATCCGTGCCTCACGGAGATCGATCATCGCCCGGCGAAAACGCGCGGCGGCGGCGGCAGGCAACCCGCCGCGGCCAACCAGCAACGAGCCCTGATCCTCAAAGCGTTTTAAGAGCACGAGTTTCTCGGCCGCGCTGACTTGCAGGAACCTTGGTTCGATAACGACGCCGGCATCGTAAAGTTCATCGAGAACCGCTTCGACCGGCGTCATCGCGCTGAAAGGATTGCCCAGGTCCGCCGCATCGGACGAAGGTGTCACTACCGAGCCCCGTGCGATTTCTTCAGCGCGATCCACGTATCGGTACTTTGAAAGATCGCTCCCTCGCACGCCGGCTTCGATCAAATGAGCCTTCGCCAACAGGGTCATCGTGGAGTCCGCGCTTCCAAAAAGAAACGAGCGGCCGCGCAAGTCGGAAAGTGTTTTGATACCGGCGTTCGTGCGCGCGAAAATGACAACACCACTGTTGTGCGTGGTGCCACTGGAAACGATTCTCACCAGTGGTTGGATTTCCGGCGCCTGCGTTTTCATCTGCAGATATTCTTTGGCGTTGACCTGCAGGAAATCGACCTCGCCGGTCGTTAAGTGCGCGAGCGCGAGCTTCTGCGTTTTATACAGCCGCAAATCGAGTCGTGTGGGCGCGCCGCCGAGCCGGCTCATCCTCGCTTCGACGTGCTCCAGGAGCGGCGCGGCGCCCAAAAGCCGGTCCAGCGGGTTGGAGGGCGCGACAAATGCAATCGTGAATCGCGTCTCGCCCGCGCGCAGCGTCGCCGGCTCGTTTCCCGCTATCGCTGAAAGCGTCTCCGACTTGATCCCGAAAAATGGACTCGGCGACGCCCAGATTTCCTGGAGCTGCCGGGCGGTTTCCGTCCGCAGAATTGCCAGCGCGATCGACTTCCGCGCTTTCTCGTCCCGCGCATCTGCGAGCAGGACGAGGGTCAAGGCGATCCCAACAACCAGACCCGCGATCAGCGTCGCCAACGCCGGATTCCTCGCCGTCCAGCGCCGCAACCGCAAGATCGGTCCGGCGGGCCGCGCGAGAATCGGCTCACGGCGCCGCCAACGTTCAAGGTCCTCCGCGAAGTCCAGCGCCGAGCCGTAGCGTCGCGCCGGATCTTTGTCCATGCACCTCAGGCAAATCACCGACAAATCGCGATCAATCGCATGGTTCACTGCGTCTGGAGCCGTCGGCTCCTCTTCGATCACTTTGCGCAGCACTTCCACCGGACGCGCCGCCTCGAAGGGTCGGCGGCCCGCGAGCAATTCGTACAGAATCACGCCGAGACTATAAATATCCGCCGCCGCGGAAATCGGTCTCCCTGCGGCCTGCTCCGGCGCCATGTAACAAGGGGTGCCGAGCAATTCCGTCGTTTGCGTGAGCGCCGTTTCCTGGTCCACCACCTTGGCAATGCCAAAATCCGTCAGGTGCGGATTCCCAGCCTCGTCCAACAAAATATTGCTCGGCTTGAGATCACGGTGCAGCACTCCGCGGCTGTGCGCGTAATGCACCGCGCGCGCCACCGTTGCGATCAACCGCGCGATCTCCGGTTGCCGTCGCCCATCGCCCGGCGCGAGGGCCACTGCAGAAAGCTTTTGAGCGAGACTCGCCCCCTCGATGAATCGCATCACGAGGAACGGGTTGCTTTCGTGCTCCCCCACCTCGTAAATCGGCACGATGTTCGGATGGTCCAGTTTCGCCGCCGCTTCGGCCTCGCGCCGAAAGCGCGCCAACGCCGCGGGCGAGGCGAGTTCCCCGCCGGCCACGACCTTCAACGCCACGATGCGATTCAGCGAGAATTGCCGCGCGCGATACACGAACCCCATTCCCCCGCGACCGACGCGCTCCAATATCTCATAATCCAGCAACGCCAGCGTCGCGTCCTCACCCCAGGACGATGCGCCCGAAGCCACGGGCTTTTCACATGCCAGCGCGAGCTCCAGCAGACACTTCGGGCATTGCCGAAACGGCACATCGGCCTCGATGTCGCTGCCGCAGGAGGAACACTTCAGTGCTTCGGTGGCGAGACCCATGCGAATTGCGCTTTCATTAATAGTACAACAGCAAACCGGCTTTCCGGTTACAATCAAACCTCAATTCAATGCCGCAAAGAGTTCGCGGATTTCCTCATTTATCTCCTCCGGCTTGTCCACCGTTCGACCCACCTGCTCGCGCACCAACTCGCCAAATCGCCGTCGCAACCGGTGCACGGTGACCTTGACCGCTCCCTCCGTTGTGCCGAACTGCGCGGCGATTTCCCGGTACGACTTTCCCGCGGCATCGCCGGTCAGATGCTCCTTGACCGCTTCGAACATCTCCCCTTTGCGTGCGGCCACGCACTCGCTGCGCAACCGCTCCATCACCCGCTCCAGCAACCGCAGCGCCCAGCGCCGATTGAATGCCTTCTCCGGCGTCATCTGATCGCTGGGGCCCAGCAGATCCCGCTCGTGCGGCTTAAGGTCCTCCCACGAAATCAACACCTGCCGGCCGCCGCGTTTCACCGCGTGGGTTTTATGCCATTCGTTATCCAGGAAATGCTTCAGCGAAACCAACAGGAAGGAGCGGAACCGCCCTTTGGCGGGCGCGACCGTGCCCAGCGCGCGATTTTCCAGCACGTGCGCGAAAAATCCCTGCGTCAGATCCTGCGCCTCGTGCAACGGATGACCCCGGCGGCGAATGAAGGCGTAGAGCGGCGGCCAATAAATCTGGCACAACTTAAATAGAGCTTCCTCAGCCCCCTGGCCGGCCTTCAGCACCAGACTCCATTGCGTGGTCCCAAACCGCGCCGTCTGAGTGACCGAGCCACCTCTCTCATCCGCCGGAAACATAGGATACAAACAACATAAATCCAAAGACCACAACGGCAACTCTGGAGCGCTTTGTAAATTGGTAATACGTAGGGGCTTAAACGGTTGGAGGGGCCGATTCTTTCAAGAACCGCTGAACCCAAATCGCCACTAACTGGAAAGAGAACCGCGGAATGTTTTGGTCCGGGCATGCACCCCTTCGCGACGGACAAGCCATTGCAGCGGAACGAAGTTGGAATCGAGCCCAGGACGTCATCTTCTCTGTCGATGCAAACCCGGCTGACACCGGTGCTCACTCAGCGAATTTCACGCCGAGGATTGCGAGGCGTTCGAGGCGGTTGACCGGCTCACGCGCTGTCCAGGCTATGCCGCGCAGGACGATGATGCGAAAGAGCGGATCGTCGTAGCTCCAAGTGTAATGGCCGACGATAGAGGCGAACACGCGTCCCCTGCCCTTCTCGTAAGTCCAGATCATCGGCCAGTCTTTGCCTTCCTCGTTGGTCGTCGCGAGGAGTTTCACCTGGTTGGCGTCGCCGAACATTGGCCAGTAGGACTCATCGACGAACTGAATCTGGCGGGGCAAACTGCGCGTGATCGGTTCGTCAGCGGAGGCGACGAGTTTCAGATCGAGCGGACCATGGCGGTACTTCGATTTGCCGGGTTGGAACGCGAGTCCAACTCGTTCGGCGAGTTTCTCCGGCTCGTTATCCGCGATCGTGGCCGAGTGCAGGGCGACCAGTCCCCCGCCCCGCGCGAGGAATTCATCGAGCTGCTGATAATGCGTTTGGTTCGTGTGCCACTCGTGGTTCCAGAAATAAAGGACGACGACATCGATGTTTTCGAATGTCTCCGGCCATTTCCACGCGTTCGTCACGGACACTCGTGGCGCGTTGCCGAGCAACTTCGTCCAGTTCGTTTGCCACGCCGGGTAATCGTGTTCGCCGGGGCCATGGTCCTGTTTGCTGGCGACCAGGCAAACCCGCAGCGGCTTGAGGGCGAAGCCCGCGGGTTGCTGTTTGCCCAATACGGCGTCCACCTCGGCGCGCGTGCGCGATTTTGGAGGTTCGGCAGCAAGTCCGGAAAGCGCAAATCCCGCCAGCAGAATCAGATAACCATGACGCATGACGCGAATGGTGGGCCGCGCCAGCGCGTAAAACAACAGGAAGTTGTTGCGCTGGCGAAGGCGTTGTTGGCTCGCAGAGTTGGCCTTCCAGGAGTGCCGTGGGTAATCGGCAGGGGAGGCTCGTAGGTACTCACCTACGTCCATGCGGACAGCGCGGTACCCATAATCGATTCCGTCCAAAATATGGAGACCACAGTCAAGCGCGGAACCGCTGTTCCGTCATCCGTGAGCGCCGCACTCGCGGCGTGTCTGTTAACATTGGGTGGATCTGCAATGGCCGCTTTGCCGGACATTGTCATTTGGGCGCCGACGACGCAGCCGGAAATTATCTTTCGCACGTTTTCGTCCAGCGATTGCGAGGTGCAGGAGGGCTGCGCCGTGGCCGGCACTCGCCGCCTGCTGAACTTCAACACCGAGATTCGCAACATCAGCACGACCGACCTGAACATGGGACGGCCGGAAACCGATCCCCAGGGGCGTTTTGTGTGGGCGCCCTGCCACGGCCATTGGCACTTCAACGACTTTGCGCATTATCGATTGCTCGACGCGAGCGGCAACGTCGCGGTTGCCGGAACGAAGATGGCGTTCTGCATGGAAGACACGGTGCGCTGGCGCGCGACGGCTCCAGCGACGCGCAGATATACATGTGGCACCACACAAGGCATCCAGGCCGGCTGGTCAGACATTTATGACAAACCGGTCCCATGCCAGTGGCTCGATGTCACCGGATTGCCCGGCGGCAATTACACTTTGGAAATGACCCTCGACCCGCTCAACCTCATCGCGGAATCCAACGACGGCAACAATGTCACGCGCGTGCCGGTGACTATACCGAGCGATTGCGACGCCCCTGGCAACGATAATTTCGCATCCGCGCAAACGCTCGCGGGAACTTACGCGAGCGCGCGTGGCCATAACGCGTGCACGACCAAAGAAAATGGCGAGCCCAATCACGCCGGGAATCCCGGCGGCCGCTCGATCTGGTATCGCTGGACCTCGCCTGTCAGCGGGAACGTGGCGATCAACACGGTCGGAAGCGATATCGATACTCTTTTGGCGGTCTATACCGGAAACGCCGTGGACGCGCTCACCGTCATCGCGCAAAACGACGACATCGTTCACAAAACGATCCAGCAAAGCCAGGTAACGTTTAATGCCGTCGCGAACACGACGTACCGCATCGCCGTCGATGGCTATGACGGCGCAGTGGGCGGCATTACAATCAACGTCAACCCGCCCCTAAACGACCGCTTTACCGACTGCCAGACGATCACGGGTGTGTCGGGCGAGGTCACCGGCCACAACATGGGCTCAACCAAAGAGCAAGGTGAACTCGCGCACGCGGGCAACATTGGAGGCCACTCAGTCTGGTATTGCTGGACCGCGCCGACCAACGGCGTGGCCACTTTCGACACAATCGCGAGCGATTTCGATACTCTGCTCGGAGTTTACACGGGCAACGCGGTCAACAGTCTCACCGTGATCACGAGTGACGACAACGCGGGCGGGAACAACAAGAGCCGCGCGAGTTTTAACGCGATCGCGGGAACGAACTACAAGATTGCCGTGGATGGCTTCAGCGGCGCCACAGGCAATGTGGGGCTGCACTGGAGCACGGTAAAAGCGAGTGATATCCGGATTGGGCTCACCACGCTGCGGGAGTTGCGGATCAACGCGCCACCCGGCACGTATCACCTCCAGGCCTCGACGAACATGGGCTCGTGGGCGACGATCAATACCTTCACGATCAACTCCGCGGCGTACCAGTACACGGACACGCAGACGAACGGGCAACGGCGGTTCTACCGCGTGGTGATGCAGCCATAAAGTTGCGGTTCAAAATCAGGCTCAACGTGATTGCGGTTGGACGGCGCAGGACACAGTATTTGGCAACATGCGCCTGCGAAGCTCACTTCTGGTGGTCGTTCTCGTCGCGGGTTTTGCGATCCTTGCCGTTGCCTGGTTTTTCCTGGCCTCGCGCCGGGCCGCCACGCCGCTTCCACGCACCAAACTGCCGGACGGGACCTGGGCGCAGGTCGAAGGTTTGACTTTCGGCACAAACCACACGTTCACAAAAGGGTCGCCGCTCCTCACGAGGGTACGCCAGTATGCTCCGGGAAAGTTGAAGGATCTTTTGCCGGCCCAGTTCTCGACTTCGACAACGATGGGAGAAGAGATGTTGCTGTTGTGGTACAATCGTTTTGACCCCGCGACCGGCGCGTACACCAACGCGAACCTCGACACGTTTCGAGTCATCGACGAGCACGGTTGCGTTTTTCACGTGAACAGCTACGGCGGAGGCGGCACTGGCCCCGGCTACTGCGTCGGCACCGCATATATCCGGGTGTTTCCGCGACGGCAGAAAACGTTCAAAGTACGCGCACAGTCCTTTCCTACGACGAACATTGTATGGGTTGTTGAAAATCCGTTCGTGACAAACCCGCCGCCGTGGAAACCAGAACCGACACCGGTGACACGCGAACGCGATGGCGTGCAGTTCACGTTGGAGGGAATCAGAGGCCACTTTCATGGAACGGATGCATGGTTTGAGCCGCGATTCACAATCATGGACGGCGAGACGAATCGAACCGATTGGTATCGCCCTCGCGCGGAACTCGTGGACGCGACGGGCAATCGCGACAGCAACCGACTCTGTCCGTACGAGCCGGCATGGAAGCTGGATGTAACGTTCTACAAAAGCTACAAAGCCCCATTCCCGGCGGACCAGGTCTGGCGCACAACGAATGCAGTCGTGCCTCCCGAAGGACAAGTCGTTGCGCTTTCCGAAACAGGGCGAGTCGCGGGAATCATGGTCAAATTAATCGCGCTGTGCGGCGCGGGGCAGTTCTCGTTTTCCAACGGTGTGTGTGTCGCCTCGAATGTGCCGATTTCAAACTCTTCGGGGGAAAGGTTTTCGTCCAGCTATTCTTCGGGGCCGAATGCCCGCGTGGAACTCACATTTTCTCGCAATGAGCCCAGCCTCATCGTTGAGATTGGCAGCATCAAGCGCGCGGAGGATCTGCTCATTCGTTTTCGCGATTCCGAGGGTCGCACTTTTCCCGCCGAATTTCGCGGGAGTGCGGATAAGACGTATCGATATGATGTTAAGATTCCAAAGAATTTCAATGCGTCGGCGCCGTTCGACCTTGAAGTCATTCCGCAGAACCCGGTGCGCCTGGGATATATGGTGGAGCCGCCGCGGCCTCCCGATCGTGACCGGCCCGGTAGCTATGGAAAGACGCAGCGGTAGAACCGGGCCGATGCGGCGCTGCTCGCATCAATGATTTCGAAGGCGCCGAGTTCGTCAGCGGTTCGACTGTCGAGAGTCCGCCAGCTTCCCGGGTTGAGCGTTTCAGAGTATTCAATGACGTACGTCACACCGGGTCTGCCAGTGCCACGAAGACGAACGGACTCATTCGCCAATCGCTGAATCGTTAGAGTGGATGACGGCACTTCGATCACCTGGTCCGGATTCAGTTGATTGGTCGTGCCAAGGAAGTTGGCTGTGCCGGCATATTCCGCTCGCACGGTATGGCTGCCGGCGGAAAGCGTCGAGGTGCTGAAGGTGGCCACGCCATTGACAAGAGGAACGAGGGTGGAATTCTCATCGACGCGGAACGCCACGCTTCCAGTCGCCGTGGCAATGCTGGGAGGCGCCGCAGTAACGATGCATGTAAAGGTGACCGACTGCCCAAGGACCGCGGGATTGGTTGATGATGTCAAAGCGGCAATACCAACGGCCGGCGCGATTGTCAGCATTCCATTGACAAACGTGATTGTGTAGTTGGTCGCTGTGGCGCCGCTCAGCTCAATGGAATACGTGCCGACTTTGCTGTTCGTCGTGGCGGGCGTGGCAAAGACCACAGGGGTATCGAGAGCCGCCGCCGTGTCGCCGTTCACAAACCCGCTATACGCCGCGGAAAAAGCCGGCAGAGCCGCTCCGTAAACTGTGTTTGTATCGAGAGCGGTGATCGTGAGGGCCTTCTTCAAGACGTTAATGAGCATATTCGTCGTCATTGGCTGGTGGATGGGGTCCGATGGGGTAAAGGTGACCGCGAGAACCTGGTTCGCGCCAGCAGCCAGGATAGTACCCGCGGGTGGATTGTAAACATACGTGCCGGGCACTGACGATGATGCGTTGAGTTCATTGGGACCGAGGGCCGTACCGTAAATGATATCCGCCGGCGTCGGCCATGCGATTACGGGCCGGGTATTGATGATCTGTTCGGGCTGAAGAGAGGTAGCCGTCCGGACGAAATTCGGGGTCCCTAAATAGTCGGCGATGACGGAGTGCACGCCGGGCGAAAGCTCAGAGGTACTTAGTGTGGCAATTCCATTCACAAGTGAAGCCGCACCATAGACAACGCCGTCGACGCTAAATCGCACGATGCCACTCGGAATAGCAATGCTTGGAGAAATGGCGCTTACAGTACAGGTGAACGTCACCTCCTGGCCCTGCAGGGCGGGATTTGGCGACGATGTGAGAGTGGCAGCGGTGGTCGCCTGCCTAATGGTCAGCGTACCGGAGTTGAAAGTAATGTTGTAATTCAGGTCGCTGCCACTTGAAACGTTGATGGGGTACGAGGCGACGGGACTGGAGAGCGTAGCCTCGCTGGTGATGGACACGGGCGTATCGAGCTCCGCCGGAGTATCGCCGTTTACAAAACCCTCGTACGAAGCGGTGAGGACCAAAGGCGCGCCGTGAACGATGCTGAGATCATCCGCTCTGACTATGAGCGTCCTCCTGCCCACATCTATCGTCACGTAGTTGGTGGCTGATTCGAAACGGAGCGGATCGTCGGGAGTAAAGGTGACCGTAAGTTGCTGAGCTAAGCCTGCGTCGAGAACCGTGCCCACTGGGGGATCGTAAGTCAAAGTGCCGTCATCGAAGGTGAACGCGTTGAGTTGGTTCGGACCGAGCGGTGTGCCGTAGAGGATTGGATCTGGCTGATCCCATTCGATATATGGGAGAATCCCTCCAATGCTGTCGATGATGGCGATTGTTGCCGAGGCGAGGTTGGTATGATAACCGACGTCTTCAAGCAAGGTGAGCGTTACCGTTTCAGTGCCTTCGCGCCGGCGTTCGTCACGCGGAAGCAGAATGATGTTGGTGGAGGCGACTCCGGGCGGCAGAAACAGAGTGTAAGGAGGCGTCGAACCGCCAGCACTTAAAGTGTAGTCATTGTTGAATCTGGCCGTGCCACCTATGACGAACGTGATTGTAATGGGAAAGTCGAGGTCACCGGCGCGTGTAATGGTGAACGTACCGGTATCGGACCCACTCTCGCTTTCAGTTGCCGAGGAATCCGTTGCTGTAACACTGATCACTGGATAAGGGGAGGCAGTCCAATTGATTCCCGTGGTGTCGGCACCGATGGTCAAAGGATTATTCCAGCCCATCGTGAGCATATTGTAACCGTATTTTACCGCGGAAAGGTTGTGCGTGCCCGCCGGAAGGTTGACGAGGAAAAAATCGCCGTCGCTGTCGGTGTAAGTACCCCGATAGACCGAACCCGCAGCGCCATTATGCACGCGAACGCCTTCCAAAGCGTTGCCGCCTCCGTCAGTGACGCGCCCCGAAATTCGAAATGCTGTGGGCGAGCCGACCCTAACGATCATGCTCCGACTCGCCACTCCGCCTTTCATGTCACTGACAACACAGCGCACCGGATACTCGCCCGCGACAGCCCAACTCTTAACGACGGTTGGCGAGTTTGAAGAGACGGAGAAATCTCCGAAGTCCCAGTGGAAGGCCAAAGCATCGCCATCGGCATCGGTCGCGGAAGCTGTAAATCGTATCTCCTGCCCTGCTTCAACGCCGGTACGGTCCGCCGCCAAAATCAAAGAGGGAGCTATATTGGTACTAAAGTGGCCGAGGTGGACCTGAACGTCGATCGAGCGATCGTTGCCATTGGAATTGACGGCGAGAGGAGTAATGTGAATGCCCGCTTCCTGATCGGAAAGTGTGCGCCCGAGAGTAAGCGGAGAGTCGTCCTTGCTCGCATTACCTGCAGGCGAGCCCGGCGTGGTATCCAGAAGGTGAGTCCCCAAGTGGCTGTTTTGCCAGGGAGGCCAATTGAGAATAATCCCGTTTTCCGTCCACGGATTGTTTACGAATTTCTGCCGAAATTCCGCCCAGTACTGACGGGTTTGGTCTTTCTGGATTTTCAGCGCGTAGCTTGTCCCGGGGACGAGCGTCGCGACGTCGAACGCATGCAACCGGTACACTCCGCTCGTAGTGACAGTTGCAATGAGCGACGAATCCAGCCAGTTCAGACGGTCGAGCCAAATCGCGTTGAAGTGGAGCGGATCGGGGTTGCCGACGGTCTGGCCCATGATGTCGAACGGATTGGCGTACTCTTCATTTTCGCCTGGGCCGATCACGCTATCGGCGCCCGCGGCCCAGGAGTTGGCGTGCTCCAGGCCAAAATTGTGGCCGAGTTCGTGGATAACAATGCTCAGACTTGAACTCTGAAGCCAAAGCCCCTTCCCACCCACCAGGGCGCTTCCGCCGAAATCCCATCCTGGCACCGGGGCAAAACGGGCGATGTCGAGGTGGTAGTCGTTGAGGTTGAAGCCCCACTGCTGGGCGACCGCGCGGGCATCTGCCATAAGCTGTGCCATCCCGCGGAAAGGGTACGAGCTTTTAGGAAGCGGCATTTGCAGCACGGGCGTAACATCAAACGTGAGGTTGAGCGCGCCATATGACTTTTCCCAATACCAGCGGCTGACATCCATCAAGAGAGCGGTGGCGCCATCGAAGCTGATGGGCTCGTTGGTATCATCGGGAAATATCAGGCGCATGAACAAGACGCGCTTGGGCCCAACGGCCCAATTGGTCGGCGGGGGAGGCATTGGATCGACGGGCAATGCCTGGGCTGTCGCAGTGGCCCGCGCTGTAGCTGGCGAAGTCGCTTCCTGACAGCGGGCACAAGCAGAATCGAATGAGGAAGGGATGGCCGAAGCTGTTGCGTGTGCAACGCAGAGTGCGAACAAAAGAATGTGCCAGGATCTTAGTGGCATGGGCTCGGAATGCTAACAAAGTAACGGACTTTTCCGAAAAGCTCAAGCCTGTTTCGCACTCGCGCGCGCGAAAAGGGACTGAAAAGCAAAACGCCGCGCTGGGTTGCCCATGCGCGGCGTTGAAAAGAATGTTTCAGGGACGTCAGGCGCGTGCTTTGAACTTTCTGTGCGCGCCACCGATGACAAGCATCGCGAAGCCGAGCATCGCGACGGTCGTGCCGCCGTCTGGAACACCGTTGGCAGGAGCACTCGCTGTCGCGCACGCAGTCAAGGTGCCGGAGACCAGCCTAAACGAATCGCCACTGACCCAACGCACGTCGTAAGAAATCTTGCCGTCCTCGTTGATATCGATCAGTGCGTCACAGGAGAGGAGACCGCCGAAGACAGTGAAACCCTTGTTGATGATCCCCGTTTGCAACTCCTCTTGGCCCAAATTGATCTCAACTCTCTCTTCCCTCAAATCTGCATCGTAGAAGAGGAAGGCGACTCCCGCCGAAATCACGTCCTCGGAGGCCGGGCGAAACCCATACTGGTAAATATTGAATTCGCTCTCGTAGGCAGGGTTGTATCGACTCAACGTCTCGTTGATGACTTGATGATCGGTATAGATTACAGCCTGGGCCTGGGCTACGGCAAAAAGGCTGAGAGCAGCCAAAAGAAATCGGGATGCGATCCTTGATACGACTTTAGACATCATGCTGCACGGCCTTAAGCAACGACTGTGCCAGCTAAACAGAATCGATTGGAAACCGAAGTTAAAACGCTTATTATCAATCACTTACAATTCTTCTGCCAAAACTTAAACGTGGGTATCGAACCTATTATTCTGTAAGGAAAACCGACGATCGAATTGCGAGCTTACAGATCGAAGTGTCAGATACGGGTGACGGGTCCAAAACAAAAAGCGGCGGGTTAATGCCCGCCGCTTGCGAAACTGATCGAGAAACAAATTACTTTTGGAGCTTACGACGGAGACCGCCGAAACCGAGGAGGGCCAGGCCGAGCATGATGGCGGTGGAACCACCTTCCGGAACGCGATTGAGATCGACAACCGCTCTCCACTCTTCGTAGCCGGAGGTAGCGCCGGTGCCTGTGTCGCTGTTGTAGTGAACGCCGTTCAGGTTATAAAACCAGACATAATCGGTTAACAAGGCGCCAGCAAAGGCCGTGACAGGAACGTATACGATCATATCGGACATGCCGCTGCCGCCGTTCGCCTGATTGCTGCCAGCACCCACATTCTCTTGCGCGGCGTCAAGTTTCACCCACGTATCAACGTTAAAGCCGTTGACATCAGGGGGTGTGGTTCCGGTGCTCAGGGGATCGTTCATGGCCCAGCGAAGAGCGCCAAGCGAGTTAAGGTTTGCGATGTTGTTTCCCACAGCGGCCGTATTGTCGGTCGCGGAGGTGTAGATCCTGATGTTGTCGATCGAGATCAAGCTCTTGTTATTGCCTGGCTCGTTTGCATCCAGAATGAACGCGTAATAGTTGACGTTGTTGAGAGTGATCTGGGCCAGGTCTCCGAGCGTGAGCCGCTCGTTCCATTGGGGGCGGAGCTGATCCAAGTACAACGCGGTGAAACCGTCGGTGTTGTACGCCGATTCAATCCTGTTATTGCCTGTGGAGGTTTGCCCGTTGGCGTCGAGCGTGAGGAATGGCTCGAACACGCCAGTACCGGCGGGCTGAGTAAAATGGTCCGCGAAAATAGCGGTGCCGCCCACATCGCCGAGCACGTTGACCTGCTGGTTGCCCGGAGCTGTGAGATCGAACTCTGCCGCCGAGGCCGCACCGGCAGCCATGATTGCGGCGACAAGCGCCACCGTGGTTTTCGCTCCGTGCGTCAATCGTCCTTTGTACTGTTGCTTCATCTGTTCCCTAAAAACTTTGATTTTTGTTTGGTATTATTTGCTGACCCGACCCTTTAAGCAGCCGATGTGCCATCATCTTCAACGCCTTTTGATTGTTGCATAACTTGCGTGTTTGCAGACCCTTACGCCGTTTTCATTTCCTTTGGCTTTTCTGGGGTCAACAACTACCTGTAAGGAGTTCCGACGACGAAGGTCCCCGGCCCTCGCGATCCTTTGCGCATCAACCTCACCATCAACGACTTACAGAAGAAACGAGATCGTGCGTCGAATGCGCTTACAACGGACGCGAAACCACGGGGACGTCCGGATCACTTGAGTTGCGCCAGCACTCGCCTCGCTTCCACAGCAAAAGGCGCCTCCGCGCCCAGCGAGACAGCCTGCTGGAGGGCGACACGACTGTTCTCGTTTTCCTTCGAGTGGAAGTAACCCATCCCAAGATAATAGAGCGCTTCAGCGTCCTTTGGGTCCTTCAGAGAAGTCTCTTTCAGCAATTGGACCGAGCGCGAGTAATCACTGCGATGAAAGGAGACAATCCCCAGGGCGCGGGCGACTTCCGGATCATTCGGAAGGGCTTCACGTGCTTTCAGGGCGTGCTGAAAAGCGACATCGCTATTCGCAGCAGACCTGGACAAAAGAATCGCCAGAGCTTTGTGTGCCGGAATGAAATCCGGAAAGCGCTTGAGAATGGCTTGGTATCGTTCGCGAGCCAGGGCGGAGTTGCCTGCTCGATCCTCAATGATTGCGGAGGCGAAAAGGGCAGGCGCATAATTTGGATCCTGCTTGAGCGCAGATTCGACCAAAGCAACAGACGCCGAATTTGTCGGCGAAGCGATCGTATTGATTTCGACGAAGCGCCGGGCGTCAGCCGTTTCGGGAAATGGTTTTCCGCTGTTAATGGCTTGTCTCATAGCTGCATTCGCGTCAGCCAAACGACCCGCGCTATAGCGAGCCCAAGCAAGATAGTAAAAGAGTTGGGGTTGGTCGCCGGCGCTGCGGGCCGCCTCTTCCAGAAGGCTGAGGGACCATTTGTAATCGCCCGACTGGAAGGCGAGCCGACCGAGGGTCTGCGCGACGTTTCGATCGTCAGGAGCAACAGAACGGGCGGTTCTGGCCACCTCCAAAGCTTTCGCAGGATCGCGCAGCGGACCTGCATAAAGCTGGGCGAGCTTTAGCATGGCAGCAACATTGCGAGGATTCTGTTCAATGGCCTGCCGACAGGCAGTCGCGGCTTTGTCAAAGGCGCCGGATTGCTCGTAGAGAGAGGCAATACGGCTGAGGAGGAGCGGATCGCGCGGGTCGGCCGCGAGCTGCTTTTCGACGTCCGCCAGATTCAGCGACTCGCCAAGCTTCGATAAGAGCGACAATTTGGCCTGTGCTTCGGCTTTCCCGGGGAAGTCCTCCCCAAGCTTGAGAGCGCGTTCAAGGGCCGTGCGTGCAGCAGCCTCGTCCCCCAACCGGTACTGGTTCATGCCGAGATGGAATTGTGCTTCAGCGGATTTGGAGAGCTTTGCGGCGCCCTCCTGCAAGAGAGGCAGAGCACCGGAGTATTCGCCGCGTTTATAGAGAATCCAACCCAATGTATCGGCGACAACCGGATCGCTCGGCCGCAAGTCTCGCGCGGACCGGGCCAGGGTGTAGGCGCGGTCGAGTTGGTTGAACTGTTCTGTGTAAAGCGACGCGAGGTTATTGAGCGCGGGGAAGTATCGCGGTTCGACAGCAAGCAATTTTTCATAGGCATCGCGCGCGTCCTTGAAGTTCCGAAGCTGATGATGGATCAGGGCGAGTTGCATCCACGCGGCGACGCTGTTGGGGACGCGGGTCAAAAGCGCGGTGAGCTTCTCAATAGCGTCCGTGTGGCGGTTTGAATCGAGATAAAGTCGGGCCAGGGCCAAGTACGCGGGTTGAAAGTTTTGGTCCACAGCAATGGCTTGTGACAGGGCCGCTTCCGTGGCGGCAAGATTCGTTTGCGCTGCGTGTACTTTGGCCAGGGCCAAATGAAGGCCTGGCGCTTTTGGATGTTTACTAATGGCGCTCTGCACGCGGTTCGACGCGGCAGCGTAATGACGACCGGCGAGGTCAATAGCCACAAGTTCCTCCACGGCAGGAAGGAAATCCGGTTTGATTTGAAGGGCCGTTTCAAATTCTTTGCGAGCCAAATCCATTTTGCTGCCGAGCGCCAGGACTTCGCCTGCGAGAAAATGCGGCTGCGGATTGGCAGGAAAAAGCCTGATCATTTCGTCGTAAACCTTTGCGGCGGCGTCGAGGTCATTTTGCATCCGGTATGCAGTAGCGAGGGCGACATGCGCCTGAAAAATGTGGGGCTGATCCTGAATAAGTTGTTTGAGGGATGCGATCGCCGAAGCAGGATCATTTCGGCGGATGTTAATCTCGGCCAAAAGCAAGATGGAGTCCGCGTGTTTTGGATCAAGGGCGAGAGCGCGCTGGAGGCTGGTGGTGGCCTTGGCCGGGTCTTCATTAACGAGTTGAGCAAGGGCCAAATGGTAATGAGCCTGGGGAAAACCCGGATAGGCCGTCACCACTCGCTCCAAGTCTGCGAGGGCTTTGGCGGGTTCTGCTTTCGCGAGGTGAATTCGGCTCAAAAGGAGCGTGGCCTCATAATTTCCAGGATCACGCGCAAGGGCCTTCTGCGTGAGCGAGGCGGCCTCATCGAAGCCCCTTTCGGCCAGGGTGAGTTCGGCAAGGCGCGTGTAGGATGGAATGTAATCCGGCGCTTTGGCGATGACCGCTTCCAGAACGGCTTTTGCACCTGAGACGTCGCCACTTCTCAACTTGAAATCGGCATATTGCACGGCGCGGCCGGAACGAACGGGCGCGAGGTCCGCGGCAGTTTTGAGATGGTACTCAGCCTTTGCGCCCTGCCTCGACAAAGAGCAGGCGTAGGCCATGGCCATGTGGGCTGAAACCGAGTTCGTATCGAGCGAAAGGGCGCGCTCGAACGACGCAAACGCGTCATTGGTACGCCGTTGACGGAGTTGAAGGGTGCCAAGGGCAACATGGAAGCCGGGTTTGCTCGCGGCGCCAGAACGGAGTGATTCGAGGCGGCCCGTGAAGGCCGCAACGTCGTTGGTGGATGTAACGGTATCAACCAGCGTCATGAGGGCCTCTGCATTCACCGGGTCACGAGCAAGAACGGCTTCGACGTGGTCGCGCGCCTCCTTGAGTTTGCCGGAGGCGACAAGAATGCTCGCCAGACGCAGGCGGACCTCGGCATTTTGAGGTTCCAGGTCGGCCGCCTTCTTAAGGTATGCGTAGCCAGCGGGAAGCTTGCCCTGTTGACAATAGCCGAGGCCCAAATGGCGCAGAGCGACCGCGTTTGCGGATTGCAGGCGAAGAACATTCAGGAACTCGATCTCGGCTTTGTCGTATTGTTCGGCTTTGAAAAAGCTTTGGCCGCGTTTGAGGTGGCGTTCGACTTTGGCCTGCCGAGAGCAGCCGGTAGTGAAGGCGAGAATAGCGAAAGCGCAGAGAATGGTAATGAGGTGTGCGACGCGATGGGGAGATCGCGCCTTACCCACGATGGCTACAAAGGTTGTTTTCACGACAGGTGCTCGAAAATATGAGTCTACTGGCCAATCTCGGCGGTGCAAGCGAAGGAATTGAACTGTTTCTGAATCAAAATTGAACCGCTTTCAGATTTTTGGTTCGCTGTAAATCCTGTCGAGCATTGCCCTATATTCTTGCTGCCGTCGCTCGTGGGCTTCTGCTTCTTCTCGCTCGCGGGACTCGGCGAGACCGAAGAGGCGACCCGTGGAGACCTGCGAGAGATCGCGCTTCTGAAGTTCCTGCTCGACGCGATACAAGTGCTCGGCCAGAGCACGGGCGCGGGCCTCACGACTGGCTACGAGCTGTTCCTGCAAGGCTTCCAGTTCGAGGGCGCGTTGATTTTGAATTTCGAACTGCAACTTGCGGCTTAAAGCAATCAGGGTGCCTTTGGCGACATCGAGTTCCTGAGCGATGCGAGCAAAGCTCCAGCCTTGAGATCGTAACTGAATGAACTTCTGTTGTTTTTCGGCTTCTATCATGCCGGAGTTATACACCGAGCTTAGCGAGGTGGACTCTCTCCGACGGGCATTTGCGCATTTGATGGCGAAGGCTGCCGAAGCGGGACGAAGGTCAGGCGAACAGGGGCGAAAGAAATTTTTTTAGAGGATGCTTGACGCGATTCAGGCAACCTTGTGGGCAATTGCACCAATTGCTCGCAGTTTCCTGCGAGCTCACTCGGAGGCCGGCAGCGTAGTGCCGCCAGGCTGAGTGGCTATTACGTAGAACAGATTCGTGGCGCCCCTTATCAGGAGTCCGTCACTCTGAGGAACAGGAGTCGCGTAAATTTTTTCACCCATTTCCATCTGTGCAATCAGCTTAAACGCGGGGCCGCGGTCAACGATCGAAACTTTGCCCGACTCGTCGGTGAAGACGACAGTCTCGCCGTGTGCCACGACTGAGGACAAAAATCGCGTCCCCAACTTCTCCCGCCAAACAACGCGCTTGTTGTTGACATCGACGCAGAAGGCCACGCCCTTGTCGCTGGCGAGAAACAAGAGGCCATCGACCAGTACCGGCGTGGCGACCTTCTCGGCGGGCGCCGGCACCAGCCACGCAACCGGATCGCGATTTTCTGACAAAGCATCCAGATCCAATGCCCTGACTCCGCCTCCATCAAGAACGTAAATGTACTTGTCGTCACTAACCAAACTCGCGACCAAAACACTGCTGCGATGCTTCAAAGGCCAGGTCCATTTAATCTCGCCGGTGTACAAATCATAGCCGGTCAGATCATCCCATCCTCGCATGAGGATCGTCTTTTTGCCCTTGACCCTACGGACAATAGGGGTACTGAACCCGGCGGAGCGCGCCTCGGAGCGTTCCCGTTCCTGCCGCCAGAGCGGACGACCATCTTTGAGGCTATAGGCGATAATATGTGACTCGGAACTTGGGTCGTGCGAATACTTCTCGTTATCATTAGCCAAGATCACTATGTCATCGGCAATGACAGGGGAATGGCCGAGGCCATAAGGGCTATCGAAGTTGGCATCGGTAACCTTCCATAAAACTTCGCCTTTCGCGTCAAGACCATACAAGCCCGCGGACCCAAAATAGGCGCACATTTTACCAGCGCTCCCCACTGCAATCGTCGGCGTGGCATGTGAGTTAACGCCCTTGAGGTCGCTAATGGTGCTGCTGTACGCGATTTCACGGACCCAGAGAATTGAGCCATTACTTGTGTCGAGACAAACCACAGCATGCGCCATTTCTCGTTTTAAGGGAAAAACGCCAAAATAAAGGAAGCAACCTAGCGCCAATAGCACTGAAGCGGTCGCTCCACACAATGGCAAGCGTCGAAGTAATGGCGCCCTCTTTGCAACCATTAGCGCGCCGAGCAAAGCTGCAACGAGCGCGAGCACGCCCGAAATGAGGAGGAATGGCCAGCCCAGGACAGGACCAGAACCGACAGCGCTCAGGGCCTCGTCCGGCGCATTCCACAGCATCGGCTCCAGATCACTTTCCATGCGCCAGCGCAAAGCCCAAACAACTCCGATGGTGCCCAGAGCGGCCAGTGCGCAAAAGAGGACAAATCGCGCCCACCGGCGAGTAACACGCCGGAATGTAGATTCGGGGGGAGCTGTCGCCCAAAGCAACGCGAGACAGGCTGCCCAGCCCAACGCGCCCGGCAGCAGGACCACGAGTGTGCAGATACTTCCCGTAGGACTGAAATCAAGAAAGAGTTCCCGTTGAGGAAGAAAACGATAAGCACATACGCTGAGGAAAGTCGCGAGAAAGGCAAACAGAATAGAAGCGGCTTTGGAGCGAGGGATCAAAAGCAGCATCATCAACAGACTAATGAAGGCGGCTGCTGTACCATACTTCCATGAACGAACGGTTGAAGATCCCAAGCTGAAAAACGTCTCAGCGAACACGCAAACCGCCAGGACGAGAAGCGCGACGCTCATGACTACCGAGAGACGGCAGCCCTTGGCGAAGGACATTCGTTGCCCACCATCCTGCGCGGCGAGAGCGCAAATAACGATGGCAACGGCGACGGTAACAAGCAGCAACGAAAGAATTGGATTTAAGTAGGCCAGTGCATATCTGAGGTGTTTTCCTTTCTGCGTCTCGTAGGCGGTCGTGAGATAGATCTTGTCTTCCGTGACAACCGGAGTGGAATAGCCGAATCCTTGGACGGGAGCCGTCCAGAGCGTACTGGCCTGGCCCGACCAGTCAATGGGAGTGGAAGGATCGAAGCCGACTCCCTGCCGTTCCAGGCCGTGAAAACCAAGCCAGTCCTGTGACAGGACGGCGAAGGGGCAAAGAATCAAAAGGAGCAGCGACATGACGAACATGCCGCTGCATCTTGTTGGTATCCCTAATGACAAAATAAAATCCCGGGTTTATCTGCTCAGAGGTGAGGGCATCTCACTCGGTACGGGAAGTAGATAAGATGCCGATTATCTACTGTCAAGAACCAGCAGTAATTAGAATTGTTACGTCTTCGTCGACCAATCACATGCATCGATCGCGATAGACTACGAGTTCATCCTTTGGCAAATTCCGCCCGGTCACATGGCTGCAGACGTTTGGTTCGAACGGTTCGCTCGCGACGATAAAAGAGCAGCAGCAGAGCGGAAAAGGGAATAAGCGAGAGCGCGAAAAAGACAGGGCCACCACGTTTGTGAATCCAGGAGTGGATCATCTCGGGACTGACATGCACGCAAAGCATGGCAATGGTAAAGATGCGAAAACCGTTGCGAATGATAGCAATTGGGATGACCGCCAGCGCGATTATGGCGCGGTGGCTATTACGCCGAAAAAACAGATATCCGCCAACAAGACTGACAATAAACAGGACCAGACTGGAGCGAATCCCGCTGCACTCCTCAGCCACTTCGATTGTTATTCCCGGTACTTTGAAAACCAAACCATCGCGCAAAACCGGCGTCTGAGAAAGCGACAGCATGAACGAAGCGGCGTCGGCAGACGTGTGTTGGAAGAACGTCTCGATGCCATGTGTGACGACATCGGGACACGGCACCATGAAGACCAGAAAGATCAACGGAAAGGCAAGGGCCCGCGTTCGCATGGGACCGAGAATCCACGCTGCGCCTGAGATGAAAAATGAAACGAAAGAGAGGGTTGTGATTGATAAGTAGTCGGGTGCGTCCGGTTTCCACTCCCTTGCCTGGAGCAGCCAAAACGCGGAAACAACGATTCCAAGACCTAGCGGGATGCCCGAATAGATCGAGAAAGCAGGAACCGAAGCAGGAAGCTGCTGTCGTTTGGTCCAGACCAAATAGAGCGAGATTGCGGGAACAAGCAAAACGTGGGACCAGAGTTGGTTTTCCAGGGCGTGCCGGAAAAGCCGGTACAGCGGCAACGCATAAACACCTGCGAGAACGACGGCAAACGCTGCAAGCCGTGATCCCGGTTGCAACTCTTGAACACGTGGTGTTGCTATAGCCATGCCCATTCCTGAGAGATTGATTAAGACGCCGCAGTGTCGGGGATCCTTACAGCGCACCTAATTGCCAAGGCCGGGGCCGACATTGACCGCTACTTCCTGCGTGTATTCGATGGATCTGGCAAGACCCTGCTGCTGATCGATGGAGATGGCAATCCGGCGACGGTTGATCCCATCACGATCACTGGTGGAAATCTTCAGCTTCATGTTTCAAGCTGCGACGATCCGCCCACACCATAAACTCGCGCTGCAACACGAGGGCTGAACTCCTTACGGGGTGCAGCCCTTTTCATTTCCTCCGGCAGAACACAGCAGTGCCCGCCGAGAGCAAGGAGCGCAGTAGTCAGGGATAAACGGAGCGGTAGAATCGCTGGCCAAAGCCGGGCGGCGGTGTGTCGATCATTTCGAACATCCCGGTTGCATCAGCCGTACCGCTGCCTAGCATTTGCCACTGCGGAGGGTTGAGGGCCGGAGTGTATTCAATCCGATACGTCAGGTCCGGTATGCCGTCAAAGCGTATGCGATAAGATCCATTACCCAGATCCGTGACAGACAAGTTGGGTGATGGCACCGGATCGGAAGTTACCAGCACGTTGACGGTGCCAATCACCGGAGCGCTACGGTTGTCAGTGATCTGATAAGTAAATGCGTCATCGTTAGTAAATCCTGAAGGAGGCGTATAATAGATCCACTCACCGTCACGAGAAACGCCGGCGCCATTAGTGCTCATCGATGCCATGGAAACAAAGGAGAGTGCGTCGCCATTTGCATCGGAGTCGTTAGCCAGCAGCGCAGAGATGAGGACCCTTGTTCCACCGAGGGCGTAGCGATGGATTGTGTCGGTGTTCGCAACCGGTGGGCTGTTGGCGCCAACCAGGTCGTTCGTAACCCAGCGGCTTAATAGAGCTATAGCCTCACGGTTCAACTCGGACGTGGCCAGAGGAGGCATGTGCCGGGACCCCCAATTAGCCAATCTCGTGAGCATCATTGACTGATCGATGGATCCGGGCTTAATCACCCTGTTGGCAGGATTTCCGAGATCATCCAACAGCAGTCCGTCGATGATCTTCGCCTCCGACATCGGAGTGCTGAAACGGGCATCCCATAAACCCCGCGCTGTGCCCCCCGGTTGATGACATTGAACGCAATTAGCCGCCAGATAGGAACGTACACGATGCTCAACGGAAAAAGTCGTGTTTGAGGCGGGCGCCAGAGCCGCCAAAGCGTGTGGGTCGGCGACGGTGGTGTTGAAGTAACCGACGCGACTGAGGGCGGCCAACTGGTTTTCGGCTGTCCCATCGTAATTGAATTCGCGGTTCAATTGCGCCGTATTGAAGCCGAGGGCGAGACCGCCCTGGGAAGTATGGCACTGGAGACATTCACTCCTGCTCGGATAACGCCAAACCTGGGTGCGAAGAATGCCACCTCCTTCGTTGATAACAAAAGTTTCGTTCAGGCCCTCGTCTGGTACGAGCGTCGCATTCGCAGGCGAGTCCCATCGATAGGTAAGTCCATAAACACCGTCTTCATTTCGCACGATAAAGCGTGTTTCCAGTCGCTTTGCGGACGCCGGAGCGCCATTGGTGAGTTGCAGATCGAAGTGTTTGACCCAGACGCTTCCGGTCGGAAACTGCCAGTTGTTCGTGGGATTGAACCCGATGACGAGATTCGGATTCGGCACCGAAAACCAGCGCGTCTTGCGAGCATGGTCGGACCAAAAGGGCACATTGAGATCGTACGGAACGATCCCGGGGTGCGGTGTCAGGTTCGATAGGTCCGAAAAGGCGCCCGTATCGGCCAGTGTGGGTGGAAGCGATGGTCCGGACGACGAAGCGCGCACCAAACGCTTAATTCGTTGGTCAGCGTGAGAAGTCAGCAGGATATCCCCGTTGGACGGATCAATTCCAAAGCTGCTGATGTTTAAACTACTCGCAACCTGCACAGGAGGAACGATGTTCGTGACTCCTCCGCTGACTTCATAGCGCATGCTCCAGATTTTTCCGTTGACGTAGTCGGCAAAGAAGTAGGAGCCCCAAAGATCGCTGTAGCGATTCCCGCGGTAAACGACGCCGCCGATAATGCATAGCCGTCCCCCGCCGGAAAAAGTGTTGTATTCGTGAATTGGGAAAACCGGAGAGTATCCAGATGGAAGCACTATACCGCCGGTCTTATTTGTTCCTTCAAAATAATTCCATCCATAATTGCCTCCTCTCCTTAGAACATTCACCTCTTCGGTGTCGGTTGAGCCAACGTCTCCACAGTAAAGAAGCCGCGTCTGCGGATCGAAGGACATGCGCCATGGATTTCTGAGTCCCAGCGCCCAAAATTCGGTGCGAACGTTGTCGGGATTAACGGAGCGGCCATTAAAACTTGTGACACCGATGAAAGGATTATTCGGGGGTATGGCATAGTTGATAGTGCCATTTATTGTGTTAGCCGGATGAGAGTTGGCAGGAATACTGTCGGGACGCTTGTCGACATCGATGCGAAAAACTCCTGAAAAGAAGTCGCGATCAATACGCTGCTGGTTGTCGTTGGCCGCGGAGCCCCCTTCGTCACCAATCGACAAGTAAAGATAGCCGTCGTCCGGCCCAAAAAGCAGCGTTCCGCCGTTGTGGTTTTCCGCGTCGTCTTGCTGACTTATCAAGACCAACTCGGTGTCCGGGAGCCCACGCGCAGGATTGTTTGGATCGACCTGGAAGCGTGAAAGGCGATCATGGCGGGTGCCGCTCGTGGTATACCACACGTAAAAATAACCGTTCGTCGCATAGCCGGGATGAAAGGCCAAAGACAGCAGGCCCTCTTCGCCCGAGTAACCGGCTCGGTCGTTAATGTCCATGAAGAGAGTCTGCGTTGGAGCCGCCAGATTCGTAATGACCTGGATGCGTCCCTCTTGTTCAAGAATAAAGAGTCGGTTCGTCTCGCCGGGCGGCGTTACGAGTCCCACCGGCCATCGAAGCGAAAGATTTGGAAAGGTATTCGAGAGCGTGTACGAACCCGCAGGCGGCTGTTCCGGCATTCGCAGAGTAGTGTTGGCAACACGATTGCCAAGGCCGTAAACTTGAGACGCCTCCACAATAACCCAGACGAAAACCATCCATGCTGTTCGCACCATAACCGTTTGTGACCCAATTTGTTAACGTATCGCACCTCCGCGATTAGCACAATTTACGCCAACGCGAGCGCATCGTCAAAGCCACGCCTTGAACAAATCTCCATGCTAACCGTTGGGAAGGTCACGCCGCTCGGCGAAAAGAACTACGGTCTACAATTTTAACCGAGTCCGCTTCACCAATCGCGGCAGGCGCAGCGAAGTCTTGCACGAAGTGTTGGTGAACGAGTTGCGTAGAAATGATTCCGACCAGAGCCATGTCATCGGTTTCGCCCAGCGGGCGGTTTTGTTCAATCTTGGCAACGAGTTGGGCAATGGCGGCGGGATTGAAATACCCTGCGGAACGAACCGCTTCGGGCTGGAGCAACTCCCGCACGTAGTCCAATTTGGCTTCGTTGAAAAAGCTCTTGTGAATAGGAGCGCGATACGGCCGCTTGACGCGCGCGAGAATCTCAGCCGGCAGCCATTCTTTTGCGACCTGGCGCAGTAAATACTTTTCAGTCAAACCATTGAGCTTGAGCCGCGATGGAAGTTTGGTGCAAAACTCAACAACACGATAATCAAGAAACGGGAATCGCCCTTCAACGGAATGGGCCATCGCCGGACGATCGCCCTGCGAGGAGAGCAGGTAATGTGAAAGGAAGATGGTAATCTCGAGAGCCTGGGCCTGTTCGAGTGGGCCCCAGGTCTTGAAACCATTTGGAAGCGGAAGTTCGCTGTCGGCTGTGCTGCGTTGCCGGTCAATCGCGGCGCAGAGTTCTTCGGAGAAAAAGTTGCAGGCGCGCCGGTTGTTTCGCCACCGGATGAAGTGCGAGTAATCCGTACGCTGGGTTTCCTTGAGGCCGCTTCCGAAAAACGCTTTCAGGTACGCCTGTCCGGTAGCATTCAAATCCGAAATGTCGGAGTACAATCTCTGCAAGAGTTTGGGACGGCGGGTCGAGTCGGGCTGGCGCGCCCAGAAACGGCGCACCATCGCTTCCTTGAAGATGTCGTACCCAGCCAGAAACTCATCGGCCCCCTCACCGGTCAGCACGACCTTGTATTTGCGATCATGAACGAGTTTCGAGAGCAAGAACATCGGCGCCGGCGACGTGCGCATGATCGGCGTTTCGGTGTGCCAAATGACATCGGGAAAAACACGGCCGATATCCGCATGGGTGGCATAAACAACCTGGTGATCGGTGCCCAGAAAGGCAGCCATGCGTTTCTGGTGTTCGCTTTCATCGAATTTTGGGTCACTGAAAGCGATCGAGAACGTATCGAGGTGGCTGTGGCCGAGATGCTTAATAATCGCCGCGATGGTCGAAGAATCCAGCCCACCGGAAAGATAAGCGCCTACAGGAACATCTGCGCGCAAACGAATGCGAGTGGCATCGACGAGCAATTCGCGAAATCCCGCGACGTACTCGGATTTTGAAAGATCAGGAGCAGCCTTTGCAGTGCTATCCCGGAAGGTAAGCTGCCAAAAGGGAGCAATCTCGATGTTGCCGTTTCGCGCCAATAGATAGTGTCCGGGGGGCAGACTCTGGATGTTACGGAAGCACGAGCGCGGTGGCAGAGGGCTCCAATACGTAAAGATTTGATCGAGAGCTACGGGATCGATCTCGGCGGTTACTTCCGGGTGTGCCAGGATTGCTTTGACCTCCGAAGCGAAGATCAAGTTGTTCGCGGTGCGAGTGTAGAAGACTGGCCTAACGCCGAGACGGTCGCGCGCGAGAAAGAGCGAGCGGTCGCGCTCGTTATAAATGGCAATCGCGAACTGGCCGTTGAGGCGGGACAGGCACTTGGGCCCGTAGTCCTCGTACAAATGCAGAATGACTTCGGTGTCGCAATGGGTCGAGAATTGATGGCCGCGCGCTTCCAGTTCGGCACGCAGCTCAACGTGATTGAAGATTTCGCCGTTGAAGACAATCCAAAGCGAGCCGTCCTCATTTCCAATCGGTTGCTGGCCGCCGGAGAGATCGACGATACTTAAGCGGGCGTTGCCAAGCGCCACATCGCGGCCAAGATAAATGCCAAACTCGTCCGGGCCACGATGGCGAATCATACCGAGCATGCGCCGCACGGTCTGCTCGTCTGGAGCAGCGGAGTAATTAAGGATGCCGGCTATACCACACATAGGAAAACAAAGGAGTTGATTAACTCAGACCTTTTTTTGTGATTTTTCCCGACGAGGTTTTGGGAAGCTCCGAACGAAATTCGACGTGTTTCGGAACCATGTAATCCTCCAAGTGAGCGCGGCAGTGGGCGAGCACCTGTTTGTCGGTCAACGTGGCGCCATCGGCGACAACGACAAAGGCCTTGATGGCTTGTCCCAAGACGGGATCCGATATGCCGATAACCGCGGCTTCGCGGACCCCGGCGAGATTGTACAACGCTGCCTCGACTTCCTTGGGGGGCACTTTTTCGCCCCGGCTCTTGATGATGTCATCGCGCCGTCCCACGAAATAGAAGAAGCCATCCTCATCCATGCGGAAAAGGTCCCCGGTGTAGCAGGAGCGTTCGCCCGGGATCGATCCGGGACGGTAACGGTTGTTGGTCGCCTCGGGCGCCTCCCAATAGCCGCGCATGACGTGCCGGCCTCGGACAACCAACTCCCCTACTTCGCCCGGACCGAGGCGCTGGCCGGACTCATCTTCCACCCATGCTTCGGTACCAGGAATCGGAACACCGACCGAGCCCGGCCGGCGGTCGAGCTCCGCCGGCGGCAGAAAGAGCGTCCGCTTGGTTTCAGTGAGACCATACATCGAATACAACGTCGCTTTTGGAAATTTCTTGCGGATCTCCTCGATGTGACTCACCGGCAATGCCGCCGCAGTGTTGCTTAGATAACGGAGGCTGGAGAGATCAAACGCCGACAAGTCCATCGGCACGAGCATTGCGTAAACGGTGGGGACGCCGGGAAACCCGGTGACGCGCTCCTGTTCCATTTTCTTGAGAACGGCGGCGGGGTAAGTGAACGACTTCTCAAGAACGAGCGTGCCGCCGAATTTGAAAGTCATCAGCAATTGATAGAGCCCGTAGTCGAATGAGAGCGGCAGGACGTCGATGACCACGTCGGATTCGCGGTTCTCCAAATACTCGATGATGGCGCTGGCGGCGAAAACGACGTTGCTGTGATCGCTCATTACGCCCTTGGGATCGCCAGTCGTTCCGGACGTGTAAATCAGACAGGCAAGATCAAGGTCGATGCCCTGGCGGCGCGGACGCTTCGCATCCGATTTGGAGAGAGCATTCTCAAATGTGACGCACTGCGCCCCTGCTCCCTCAGCGGTTCCTTTGCCGGCGAGAATCACGCGGCGCAGAGACGGCACTGCCGGCGCGGCGTCTTCGATCAATCCGGCAAGGTCGGCTCGCACATCCGCAATCAGTGCGGTAGCGCGACAGTTATTAAGGATGTAATGCAGTTTATCACGCTTGGTTGTTGCGTTGATGGCTACGAAAACGGCACCTGCCTTGAGCGTGGCAAATATGCCCACGACGAGTTCAACCGAATTGTGCAGGAAGAGGCCGACGCGATCACCCCGCACCACACCTCCGGCAACCAGCGCGTGGGCCAAACGATTGGCCATCTCGTCCACCTGAGCATAGGTCAGGCGTTGTCCATCGCAGACCAACGCCGTTTTCTCAGGCAGGCGATCTGCGCTGTGCTCCAAAAAATCCTGGACCAACAACGCGTGGCGAGCGGGCGTAGGAACGCTGAAAGCCGTCTTCATGAGATTAGCCAATCGTCCAGGGGATCACTTCGCGGCGAGCTTCTTCTCCAGGAAGGAGGCCACTGCGTTGATCGAGTCGAGGTTCTCGGGAACCAGTTCCTCATCTTTCACTTTAAAACCGTAAGTAGTCTCGATATGCATGGCCAATTCGAGGACGCCAGTTGAGTCGATAATTCCTCCTTCGAGGAACGAGGTGTCGTCCTTCAGCTTGCCGCCCTGGCCAAAAAGGAAGTTATCAACAACGAATTTGCGGATGCTCTCTTTGTAGTCTGTCATAGTTTAGTATCGGCATTATCAGCGTTTAATCTCAGTTACGTCTTCGATAAGCAGCGGCGGAAGGTGCAAATAGCGGGTTGTAGCACGCTTCCGTTCGATATCCTCCCAAATAAACTGGACTTTTTCAGGAATCAGGCCCGCCGCCTGGGCGACGGAATTCAGATCCAAACCATGGTTTTTGCCATAGAGACAAAGGTCCATCTGGTGGTGCGGCACCGCGAAGTAGAACTCGTCCTGCCCCTGAGCCATCGAGTAAGTATCGGTCGTGGGCGGGCGCTCTCGAACTTCCTTTGGAACGTTCAGGTAATCGGCCAATTGATAAACCTGGCATTTGTAAAGATGCGCAATGGGTTTGACATCAGCAAGTCCGTCTCCGCCTTTAACGAAGAAACCCTGGTCATATTCCAAACGATTTGGAGTTCCAGCAACGGCATAGTTCAGGCGGTCGGCATGATAGTACTCCATCATCTTTCGCGTGCGCTGCTTGAAATTGGTCGCGGCAACAATCTCCAAGTACGACTTTAGGGGAAGACGTTTGCGGAGAGTATGTCCATCCGGAGCTTGAACAACGAGCGCGAAGGTGGTATAGCCGCTGCCACTCGCGACGCCTTCGATCACGATTTTTGACACCCAACCCGCCCCGTATTCAGGAATCACCTCGCGAACCGTAGCATCGTAACGGCGATAGAAGCCCACGGCTTCGAGAATACCGCTGATGTTTTCCTCGATGCACGCCATGCCAAGCGAATCGGCGACAAGTTTTCCAAGCACTCGGGATTCGGACTCTGAATGTCGCTCCGGCATAAGGATGCCAAACACGCGGTCCTTGCCCAGGGCGCGGACCGCGAGCGCAGCCGTGACTGAACTATCAATGCCGCCTGACAGGCCCAACACAACCCCTCGGCGTTTAAGATCCTGTCCCAGGAAATGGCGCAGGCGCTCACCGATCCGGTCGGTTTCAGCGTGAGGGTCAATAAATAAAGTCTCTTTGCTGAATTTTGATTGAGTAGTCATATTGGTCAGCAGGCGTGAACGCGGCGAATCATTGCCGCAACCGCGTTATTTACGCGTCGGAATTATGCTTGGCAGAGACGAGATTGCAAAGCTGATCGAAGACTGGCTTGAAGCGTGGAACCGTCATGATCTTGCGGGCGTGCTCCATCGCATGGCCGACGACATCGTATTTGAACATTGGAACGCGCGGGTCACCCACGGCAAAGCTCAACTCGAACGGCTCTGGCGTCCGTGGTTCGCGGCACACGGAAATTTTCGATTTACTCTTAAAAGCCTGTGCGTTGATCAAAAGGAGCAGTCGTGCACTTTTGAGTGGTCGCTCGCATGGCCGTCGCCGGAGCCGAATTTTCGCGGCGCAGCCGAAAATCGAGAAGGGATTGACGTGATCCGCTTCCGAAACGGCGAGATCGCGACAAAGCGCAGCTACATCAGCGCCGTGATAACCATCGATGGCCGGGCGATTCCCCTCACCTGTTTGAACCCATCGGCGGATTAAAAGTTGACGTAAACGAAATCCGGAACACCGCTGCCGCCAGCACTGCTGATCCGATCGAGAAGAAAAACAACGATCCAAAAGATTTCAAAGGTGATGAGCATCAACCGGCCATGAGTTCGAAAGATGTGACTGAGGACCTGCATAAGCATTTTAAAAAAACCGTTGAACCACCGCCACGACCTGGCGCGAGTCCACCAGGAACAGCAGCCCGATGGCGAAGAAGTTGAAAGTTAGAATTACGCCCACGGTGTAGCTCAACCGCGAGGCAAAATATTTGAGAGCGAGCGCGTGGCGGACCTGGCGCTTCCACTTTTGGTAGAGATTCACGATGGCAATGCCGACGCCGTGATAAAGTCCCCAAAGAATGAAATTAACGCTTTCACCATGCCATGCACCACAAAGGAAAAATGTGATGATGATCGCACTATTGGAGATGATCAACGGATGCTGTCTGAGGAAGTCCATGTTTCTCATTCTGCGCACAAGCGGCCAGTAAACGTAGTCGGTCAGCCAACCCGTGAGCGACATGTGCCAGTTGGCCCATAGTTGCTGAATGTTCTTCTTCAGGAACGGCAGGTTGAAATTCTCGGGCAGGTGAAAGCCCAACAAGCGTGCACTGCCAATGGCCAGATCGGTATAACCGGAGAAGTCGAAGTAAAAGTACAACGCATAGGCATAGAGGCCGAGCAGGATTTGCCACGGCGCCAATTCGGCCAGAGGCGTTTTGAGCTGCACAATTGTGTGCGGGAACAAGATGACTGTGATCACGAATTTCTTGAACAGCCCGTGAACAATTCGCTCCAGCCCTGGAGCAAGATCGGGCCGCAGGGAGGACCGCCGCGCCGTCGTGGAACTTTGATGAAAATCGTTGTAGCGGTTGATTGGACCGCTGACGAAGGAGGGGAAAAAGAGGAGATAGTTCGCAAACTCCAGGAATCGCAACCCCTCAATTTTGCGCTTGTAAGCCTCAATGACGAAATGAATTGCCTTGAAGGAGGAATATGAAATCCCAATCAAAAAAATGAAGTGCGCTGCCCCCTGACCGAAAAGAGACGAATCCTTAAGAAGCAACGACTGCAAAAGTCGGTATTTGAAAATCGCGAGAACGAACAGCACCGCAAGGATGCCGAGCAGGGCGATTAGAATTCGAGGCCGCCTGCCTTTGACGGAATCACCGAGGAGCACGCGTCCAACGCCGAACGTAAAGACACCGAGCGCAACATAGAGCGCGAGTGCGGTTCCGTTGAACCGCGGCAACGCCAGCAGCATTCCCACGTTAGCCACCAGGAGCAACAGGTCGCGCACGGTGCCCCGCGCCGGCAACGCCCGGACAGCGATGACAACGAGGACGAAATAAGCCCAGAACGGCGCTCCAGAATAGAACTCCGTGGAGGGCAGTCGCTGCAGCCAATGCGAAATCGTTTCGAACATCTGAAGTCTTGTGAGGTCAGTTGGTCCGAGCAATTAGCGCGCGGACCTCGCCGGCAGAATCAACGGCAGTCTCGATCGTACGATAGGGACCTGCCGATTTCACGCGGGACGCAAAGAATGGCCCCTGGCCGAGGCCCACCTCGAAGCACAGCCATGACTCGGGCTTAAGAAAACGGGGCGCGTCCGCAATCAAGCGGGTAATGATGGCCAGTCCGAAAGCGCCGGCATCGAACGCCTCGCGCGGCTCGAATTCGCCAATTTCGCGCGGGAGCGCACGCAATCTTGAGCTGGAGAGATAAGGCGGATTGCACACCACGAGATCCATCGTCGCGTGGAACTCGGGCTTGTCCAAAGGGGCGAACAAATCCCCGACGCGGAAATCGACGCGATCCTGCAAATTGTGAACCTGAGCATTCTCCTTTGCCAGGTTGACCGCCTCAGGACAAAGATCCGCGGCGAACACTCGACAGTTGGGTTCGTGACTCGCCAGGGAAAGCGCCAGGTTGCCCGAACCCGTGCAGACATCGATAACCCTGGCAGAACCGCGCGTGCGCACGATCTCGCGAACACAATTCAGGGCGGCTGTACCGAGGATCTCCGTTTCCTTGCGCGGAATCAACGCTTGAGGACCGGCCCTCAGTTCGAGGCCCATGAACTGTTGCCACCCCAGGAGATGCGCCAGGGGCACGCCAGACAAACGGCGCTCGATCAAACTCTTGAGTGTCTCACGACCGGGGGCATCGAGCAGAGGAAGACTAACCTCGGCAGCCTTTTGGATGGAACATCCTTTGCCGGATGCCGTCAGCCAAAGGGCACGCAAAGCGGCAACGGGGTTCTCTTCGGGCTTGTCGGCAAGTTGCGGCCACTTTGAACAAAGCGCTTTTGCCAAAGAGTCGATTGCCTGGTCGGCACTAACAGTGCTGTTGAGAATCAAAAGCTCGTCCATAATAAGTGAGCGTGGTGATAGAGGAAAAGTCAGTTCAGACCCGTTTGATCAGTCGGCACGAGGACCTTATAAAGGTATTCCCCCACCATGCGGCTCGTGGGACCGTTATAGTGACCATCGGCGTCGAAATTCAACTTCTCGCCCTTGTTGTATCGCTCCTGCACCGGCGGCTCGAGGTTGACGAACTGGATGCCTTCGGCGTCGCAGTGACGGCGAACAATATCCACGAAGAACTGTGTATCAATGAGGCCTGCGTCCAATTTCCCCTTGGCGACCATGTCGTTAAGGTCGATTTGTCCCGCCGGCGGGCAGTACACACAGATCGGCGTGGCCTTGACGCTGCGAATGAAATCAGTCAGGTCTTTAAGCTTGTTAAGAAAATCCTGAGTCCGCGCGGGTTCACGAACTGGATGCTTGCTCGAGAAACGCTGGATGTAAAAATCCATCGAGAAATCCTCACGTCCAATATACTTCTGCTGCACTCTACGTAGAGCATCCCTGAAGAAGCAGTAGTCGGCGGACGAATTGGCCACAATCATTTTCGCCATTGCCATTCTCCAGCCTTCCCTAGGAAAAAGTTCGCCACGCCGAACGACGACGTTTGTGTGATTGTCATCATATCCGCCGATGAAGTTTGGATTGAAGAAAATGAGCACCGTCGTCGGACGGTTCGTGGCGGAGCGCGCGAACTCTTTGAACAAAGCTGTCTGCTCCTGGAGGTGGTGGCCGGCAATGGACATATTCACTACATCGATGCCACGCTTGTCCATTCTCTCGTCGAGAACACCGATGAACGTATTCTCGTAATCCAGACCATTGCCGAAGGAGTCAGACGAGCCCAGGACCGCATAGTAAGGTCGTGCGCCGAGGTTTCGCGGCCCCGGTTTGGTCGCCCGGAAACCGAGATTACATGTGTACACATTCCAGGAGAATCCCGGCCAGAAAACGGTTTTGCTGGCATTCTTTTCAAGGACGTACGAGAGGCCTCCCGTGGCAAAATAGCCGGAGACACTACCCATTCGATACCGTCCAGTGACGCGAAGGCCCACTTCGAGCCCGGCAAGGCAGAGCAACACCGTACAAAGCGCCACGCCACACTTTGCCAGCAAAGTAGGAGTGCGATCCTTTTTTGCAATCGGCTCGCCCGACCGCTCCGGTTGCACGCGAGGACCGGGAGTGAGTTGATTAGCCATGCTAAAATCGTAAATGAAAGGCCCCGCCTTTTCAGGACCAAAAATGGAGTTTCACGTAGAGATAGGCCAGTAATTCAAAGGGCACCTCACGTATCCCTGCGCTCGTCCTCCACCAATGCTGTGGATCGTACTGATCATCTTCCAACGCGAGCACCCCAATCTTCGTTTTATCGCCGAACGCCCGCTGGAACAGCAATCGGGACCTTCTCGCATGCGGGCCCTTCGTTACCAGCTCCATGGAATGGATGCTCTCGCCTCGTTCGCGAGACCACTTTTTGACGGCCAATGCGGAATGATATGTCCTGTCCACTTTGACAGAGTCGAAGAACACAACGTGCACACGGTCCTTCGGAACTCCCAATTGAACGAGCGACTCAGCGATGTAATTCGCCGCGTATTCCCCGGACTCGTACGGGGTTCGCCCCTTGAAGAGCCCTCTCGCCACTACAATCCGTTGATACTTTTGAATCGCGTAACGATTTGCCAATTGCTGCACCATGGAAGGCGGAAGCCATCCCTCCACCACCAGCGTCTCCGTCAAAACAGGCCGTGTAATTGCCAGGAACGGATAAGCACCTCGGACCAATCCAAAGGCGCCGAGACACAACGCTAGCATCAGCACCAACCTGCCAGGCCATGAGAGTCCCCATCGTTCCTTGCGAACGAACATGCCAAACGCGCGACGAGTCACACGCTCATTCTGGCCAGACGGGACCTTGGCTACCGTGGATTGCAACATCTCTACTTGGATGCACGGTTTCCAACGATAAGCGGCTTGAACATGTCCCAAAGGCGAAGCGCCTCTCTCCGCTGCCATGGCAAGCACAACGTCAGGACAAGGCCCGCGATAATCCCGGCTGATGCGCACACACACAAATGCAGCACCATATGAAGGTCCGCCGGGAGGACTCGGGTAGCTAAATGTGTTACGCCCAACACGACGGCCCAATTCGGCACGTGTTTCAAGGCGACTACCCAAAGATCCGCGGTGCTAACGGGACCTCGCCGTCCGACGATGTAAAATTGGACGGGGAGACGGACCAGAAGACCAACGCAGGAAAACGCAGCCGCTACACCAACAGGGCCGAAAGGCAGTCCGGCCACAATCGACGCAACGGTCGTGATCGAAAGAATCAGGCTTGTGGTCATGATGTCCTTGCCACGACCCTGGGTATTCAGCAACCACATCACAGCGTAATAGAGTGGGAAGTAAAGGGCTGCGATCGTGAACCAGCCAAAAAGGGGGATCGCTTGTTCCCATTTCGGTCCGAGCAACAGCAGAACCAGTGGGCGACTTAAAGCCAGGAACAACGCGGCAACGGGAAAGCTGAACAATGCGACAGCTCCATAAACCTGCAGAAACGTTCGTCGATACCTTGCGGGATCGTTCTGCAGCCGGGACAAAATGGGGGTAAAGACGGCTTCGAGAGGAACAATCAACTGATCGACCGGGCGCATGAAAAGAATGGCCGCCCTTGAATACAACCCCACTGCGCCTGCACCATACCACCGACCGATTAGCAAATTATCGCTGACGCTCGCGATGCGCCGAAGCACACTGGCCACGGTCAGGCTGGCGCCGAATCGAAGCAACGAAGCGGTGCCAGTGCCGCGGGTCGGCCGCTGCGGCTTCCAACGGGAAATCCAGATCGTCAAAACCAACTCAGCCAGGCTCGTGGACAACTGCATGCCGACCAGGGACCAATACCTGAACTTCAGGCAAGCCATGGTCACGCCAACCAACAATCCAGCAATGGCCGAACTGATATCGATCACTGCAATGGCTTTGAACCGCAATTGTCGATTCAGCAATGCCTGGTGTTGGACAACTGCCCCGCTCACCAGAAAGGCGCTCGCCAGAG